>Ga0326512_10000498_pt1 | contig 34617 bp, 45 predicted proteins | sample 1_2617_0518_D_FD_203652 | JGI IMG/M metagenome (GOLD analysis project Ga0326512, IMG submission 203652) | Bovine rumen microbial communities from UC Davis, California, United States - 1_2617_0518 | ecosystem: Host-associated > Mammals > Digestive system > Stomach > Rumen | place: USA... | reverse complement strand
CCTGATCAAATGGAATATATTTATACTGTTGACGCACTGTGTTTGGATGAATACCTAAGCGGTCACAGGCTAGCTGTAATGATCTATATGTGATTCCTTTATAAGTTACTTTATACATATTTTACTCCTTTAATTTTTCCCTGGATAATCTACAATTCATCATCAGCAGCATTATCAAAATCAAAATCCGAAGAAACAGCTTTTAATTTTATTCCGACAAAATTATGATGTCTGCCATTTGATTTTATGGTGATTCCCAATTCTGAACATGATTCTCTGAATGAATTTTTAGCAATAACACGGTTATAATTCTGTTCACTGCAATAATTACAATAAGCCAGATATAAATCATTAAGTGATACTTTATCAATAGTGTACTGCTTTGTAATTTCCACACAGTCACGGATAAATCCGGCAACAGGGTTGGCAGAATCTAACCATATATTTTTAGCGTCTTGACATGAAATAGGCTCTTTAAAGTACCCACGTTGTTTAAGTCGTTTCAATCCTTCGAGTGCTTTATTTAGTATTCCTGGCAGTTCCGTTTCAATTATTTCATCAGCGATATTTAACTTGACGGTGCTGTCATTATCTCCATCATCATAGCCAAAACCACGAGTAAATGGCACGACTAAAGCCCTACGTCTGAAACCCCTGGATACATCTTTTGTCTTTGGAACTCCATTACAGCACATAACCACAGTACAAATTTTTGTGAAGGTGAACGGCTGTGCGCCTTTAGGGTTGGCAGTAATTAAACCGTCTTCAGCTAATTTTTTCATGGTTCCATCCGGTAGCGTGAAGTTCTTGTCTAAATCATCATCATAAACAAGTAACTTTCCCACTAATGAACTCGTTGCGTGACTGTCTGCGAAATTACCTGTATTAAAACGCTCGATGCTCTCCGGTAGAACTGCATCACCTAGCAACGCACTAATTATTTTCATTTGCGTTGTCTTACCGTCTGAACCGTGACCACGGAATAAGAAAAACTGTGCTGGCCTTTTTTCCGGGTGCAGAATGTAGCCGATAATCTCATAGAAGTGGCGCATAACATCTTCACAGTCTGGAAGTTTTTTAAATGTTTCACGGAGGGCCGCATCATACTTCGGGCACGTGGCTTTAGGATTGAATTTCACATTTGAAACATTAATTAAATGGCTTTCTGCTTTGTGCTTTTTGAACTTATACTCACCTCTTGAATTTAGCCAAAGTTCACCATTTAAACAGTTGATAATTGGTTTAGGTTTGCATTTTAAGTCCAATGGATCATCCGCAGTTGCTTTCAATCTGGCAATTAAATTTACTGCATTTGTAACAAGTTCATTTTCAGACTGTTTCACTGTCATTTTTTTGCGTAACTCGTCTAAATTCTTAATTACAAATTTTCCGATATATTCTTTACTAACAGTCTGCCAATACACGCCGTTGTAGGTCCAAAATTGGGAATTATAGTTATATATTAAATCCTTACCGCCGTTGAAACTTCTGCGGAGTGTCATTTCAGCTAATAGTCTAGCTAAATCGCCTAAATCGTCTTTTAAGACTTCGGCTTGTATTGCTTTGATCTGCCCTTGCGTTAAATCCGTGTTTTTAGCAATAGCTTTAATCGCCCTGGCATTGGTCAGATGTTCACAGTGCATAGTTGCACGTATTGCATCAATAATTGCATCATCAGAACTATATTCATCGAGTGCATTGGCCTTGCCCAGAACTACCGCCGGATCTAATTTTTTAAACTTCTGCTCTAAGATTTCGTCAATATCATCCGTACCATCACTGTCTGAATTGGTACTGCAGTCAGCATCAGAACTGCAGTCAGCATCAGAACTGCAGTCAGAATCATCACTGCAGTCAGAACTATCAGAAGTATCAGAACTATCATCACTGCAGTCAGAAGTACCAAATACCAATTCATCAAAATTATCCGCAGTTATTTCCTCATCGGAGTTATCAGATGCTATACTCTCCCATTCTGCATCATCATCGAAAATATCATCATCGCTATTGTCTAGCGGTGGTAAATCATCGAAGTCATGCGAATTTAAGATGCTGTGATAGTTCTGACCGGATTTCTGCAAGTGCATTAAAATTGTACCGAGCGTATATTTTTCTGCCTTATCTGATAAGCTGTTCCATCTCGTTCTGATTTCATTTTCAGCGTTGGAATAGTTCGGATCTGATGTACTCCAAGCGATAAATTCCTCGATGCCGTTGCCATCGGTAGCGTCATGTGCAGCACACATAATCGGGAACCATAAATCATTACTACAGAATTGTTCCGGTGGCAGTAATGCGAGCAATTCAGCTAATTGGTCATTACGGATTTTTTCACTGTCTGAATTGCGGTGCGGTACATTGGCACGTTTCAGCAGTTTGAGCAGTGGGGATAATTCTTTCTGCTCTATGTCATTACGGAGCCATGTATAATAATTGCCGCTTGGATGCAGACTTCCGGCGGCGCATACCTGGCGGCCTTCCGTCTTGAACTCGATACCGGGATATTTATCGAGAACCTCATTAATATTTAAGTCTGATGGTTTGGAAAAATAAAAATGATAACCACCGCCGCCCGTTTTGACTGTTGGTGCGTGGTCCTGAAGTCTACAGCCTAAATCATTCTGTAGCAGTTCCAAACTGTCAATACCGTCTTTGTAGTTTCTAGGGTCGCAGTCCACGACTAAATCTGTATCGGATAAAACAAAACCAATGTTATAGCCATTCTGGAAGTATTCCGTGATTTTGCTGTATGGTAGAAGTCTATCAAGCCAATTTTTGACAATCGGATTTTTTTTACGTTTGTCTAAAATTGTTAAATTTTTCTCATTCTCAAAATACCATTTCAGAACATCTGAATTATTCTCAGCGTTTTTATTCTCCAAATTTTTCATTGACATACTCCTTTAAACCATCAGAAAGTAGATCACCGTAGCATGAATCATTAATCATTTTCAGTGTTTGGTCTGTCAATTTCTGTTTATGAAAAGTTCCCCATATCCTGGAGTATGGTATTTTAGTTTTTACAGATATAAAAGTTAAATCCCCATCGCTGATATTTAACAATGATTTCATGAGTTTGATTTTTTCTTTTTCAATTTCAAGTTTTGTGAGCATTTCAAAAACTCCTTCTTTATTAATGACACGGTTTAATTGTATTAAAAAACTAGAATAAAGTAAAATCATAAATGAGCAAAAACAGAAAAATTTGTGATGTTTATCTAAAAATTAACAGATTAGCTATTGAATTAAATCTTAAATTGTTGCACAATAAAGCCATCGAAACACAGAAAAACAGCGAGGTAGATATGCAGATTAAAATTACAGTTGATATTGAAAATACTGACATTTTAAAATTCTTTGAGTTATTCAAAAAGGATTTAGCAACCGTTGCAAAAAATACAACAGTTGAAACTGTGGCAGAACAACAGCCTAAAAACGAATCCGCAGATTTTAGCGAAGAACAACAGCCTAAAAAAGCGCAGAAAAAGCAGACTAAAAACGACTGTGCTGATTTTAGCGGAGTACAACAGGATAATTCACAGACTGAAGAAAAATCAGATAATACTGATAATTCCCTGGAGCATGAATTTAATTTTAATGCGGCTCCGATTGAAGACAAAGTTGAAATTGTTAAAAACATACTTGTAAGAATGGCTAAATCTGGCCATAAAACCGAGGCAAAAGAAATTCTGACAAAAAATAAAGTTCCGGCATTATCCAAGCTGTGCGATGCAGAAGAAAAGATACTCGTAAAAATTTATAACGAGGTGAAAAATGCGCAGTAATACAATAATAAATAATGGTAATACATATCCATTAGCAGACCATACCGCAAGAGATCATTCAAGACTTTCACCAAGTGGAGCGCATAGATGGATGCTCTGTCCGGCATCCGTACCATTTCAAAAGAAACTAGGGATAATTTCGCAGTCTAGCGAGTATGCGGCAGAGGGTACAGCAGTTCATGAAATAATTGAGCGTTGTCTGAAAGATGGTGCAGAGCCGGTTGATTTTATAGGCAAGACTCTATCAGTAGACAAATTTGAGAAAACCATAACTGAAAAAATGGCAGATAATGCGACTGTGATGGTAAACTTTTGCAGAATGAAAAAATCAGATAATGCTGATTTGTATTCAGAGATTTATCTTGATTTGTCTGATATGTTCATTGATGGTTTAGATGGTGGTACAGCCGATTGTGTGATTATTTCACATGATAAAAAGTCTGCTGTTATTGCAGACTACAAGAACGGTGCTGTTAAGGTTGATGTAACTTATAATGATCAGTTATTGATATATGCAGTTGGAGCAATAGACCGCTTTGAATTACCGCAAGACTGCATTGTGGAACTTGCCATAATACAACCTAACGTGTACAAAGAACCGCAGTTATTCAGCTTGACTGTATCTGAAATTGAAGAGTGGCGGGATAATATTCTTGTACCATGTGCGTTGCGGTGCATTGAAGAAAATCCGCAGTTTGTACCTGGTGAAATTCAGTGTAAATACTGCCCTTGCTCCGGCCAATGCCAGCATCAGAACAGCTATTTGATGGAACAGACAAAACTAGATTTTTCTACAGTTCCAAGTCCTGACGCATTGACCGCCGAGCAGAAATTAAAAATATTTTCGGCAGCGGAACAGATAAAAAAATTTATTGATGAAGTTGTAAAATCTGTTACTGCGGAAATGCTACAGGGTGGAAAATATCACGGCTTGAAGTTGGTACGAAAAGCCACAAAAAGAAAATTCACTGAATTGGCTAGTGATGTGGTAATGTCTCCACTTTTGGACTATCTCGATGAAGAAGAAGTATTTGAAAAGAAAATTAAAGGAATCACCGAGATAGAAAAACTGCTGAAAAAGCGAGGAATTAAGGACTACAAAAAAATTGTAGATAGCTGTACTGAAAAACCGGATGGTGAAGTAATTGCAGTTGATGAAAGTGATAAACGTGCGGAGTATATCCCACAGTTAGAAGTGAAACAGTAGAACAGAAAAAGAGGTAAAAATATTATGAGCACTAAAGTTGTTATCAAAGACGTTATTGGTTCTTATGTTTATCTGCGTGAAGCTAGAGAAAACCAGAACGGCGAAAAAGATTACAGTATGCAGATTATTCTGCCAAAGAACCATCCGCAAGTAGAGCAGATAAAAAAAGCTATTACCGAGGTTGCAAAAGAACATTTTGGTGAAAAAATCAAACTGTCTATGCTCAAAATCCCATTGCGCGATGGTGATACGGAAAAAGACACTCCAGAATATCAGAATTGCTATTTTTTCAATGCGAAGGCAAAGAAACAACCGCAGATTGTGAACAAGTATAACGAATTTGCATCAGAAAAGGACCTTGATGATTACTGCTATTCCGGTGCTACATTCTGCGTATCAGTTAATTTTTATGCGTTCGATAAAAACGGTAATCGTGGAGTTTCCGCTGCATTAAATGCTGTGATGTTAAGAAAACAAACCGAGCGTATAGATGGCAGTGTCAATGCTCAGGCAGAGTTTGGAGAATTTGCAGAAAAGCCAGCACAGGGCGGTGATTTTGGCGGCCTTGATGATAGCGAATTTGCCGATGATGGTGAGGACATAGATTTTTAGAATTTTGTCATGTGTTATCCTCAAAAAGAGTTAAAGCGGTGGATGTATTTATACCGTAGGTGCACTGCCGCTTTTTTCAGAGGATAAATAAAAATAATTTTGGGAAATAAAAAAAGGAAATCCAACCATGAATTTTATAGATGAAGTATTTAAAAAAGCAACAAAAGTTGAATATATTACTGTATTTGAAACTTCTGATTTCAGTATTTTCAATCTGAATCCATGCAACAGAAAAATTAACGAAAAGAAAGTAAAAGATTTTATGTCACAAGATATAAAAGATGTTATTTATCCTGTCAGCTCAACAGGTGAAATTCTTGACGGTCAACACAGAATCAGAGCGTGTGAAAAATTAGGAAAATCTGTTAAATTCCAAATAATTGATAATGCAGATGCAGATTATATACATGATATGAATACTGTCGGTTCTGTATGGAATAATGCAGATTTTATGTATCACTACGAAAAAAGAGGTATAAAAGATTATTGCAGATTATTGAAATTTGTTGAGCATACTTGCAAATTAAGATTTTCCAAAAGTATCATAAATTCAATTAGTTTACATATTGTATTGCTGTCAGGCGATCAATTACAAAAAACATGTAACTTCCAGATTAGTGATGGCTTAAAAAATCGATATATAAATGGAAAATTCACAATAAAGTCTTATCCGAAGTGGATTGAAAATTCATTAGAATTATACAAAGAATTGAATAATCACATTGGATTTGTTTCAGTTAAAAAGCAAGTATCGGGAAAATTTGTTACAAGTTTTTATTATTTCAGCGTTGTTCTGCAAGCGTGGGCCTATCAGTTTAACCGGACTGATATTTTTTCAGATTTCAAAAAAAATTTATTACTTAATATTGCTAATCTGCCAAAAATGGTACTTAATTGCAACGGTGATTTTATATCAGTTTTTAATGATATTAGAAACAAAAATAAAAAAAGCAAATTTGAGTATAAAGATTTTGAAGAAATTTATTTGCAAAATTGTTCTGAAGGGAAATATCAAAGTTTAATTGATGCGTATTTTGCAGAACTGAAATAATAAGGAGAATTAAAAATTATGGAATTAGACAAAAAAATTAAAGCGAAAAAAATATTTGACTGCTTTTCAGATTTTGAAGAAGTAAAAAAATATTATGGCAAAGAAGTTTACTGCGCTGACTTTATAGAAAATTTTTCTAATCTGAAACTTTATACAGATAAAACAAAATTAAAAACATTTTTTCCGCAAGAATGTAAGCCGTATCTGTGTGTAGGTCAGCAGTACAGATATGTATTACCATGTGAATTTGTGGAACAGGAGAAACAGTACAGAGCATTAACTATTGATGAATTTCTTGACAGATTTGATATTGGAGAAGTGATAGTTTTCAGAAGTAAAGTTATGCCAAATATTGTATGTCATGTGCTGTTTGATGGTTACATGGAAACAGGTAAAGAAAACGATACATCAATTATTCTAGGGCAGCACCGTTTTTCATTAAAAGAGTTATTCAGTAGTTATGAATATTGCGATGGTGATAGTGATAATTGGCTTAGTTTTGGAGTGTTAGAAGAATGATAGAGTTTTTAACTGAAACACTTGAAATTTTAAAACTGATAGCACAAATCGTTATTCTTGTAGGTTGTCTGTTAATTCTGTTGGCTATACCGTTTATTGCGTATTACTGCCCCGGAAAGCCTGATGAAACACCAAGAATGATATTAAGGATAAGAATTAAAGACAATAAGAGGTAGAAGAATGACTGATAATGTAGAAAAACCAAATCATTACACATTCGGAAAATATGAGTGTATTGATGTAATTGAGGAACTATCCAAGCAGAATAATCTGCAAGGTGCAGAGGGTTTTTTGTACGGAAATATTATTAAATATTTGTGGCGATATAAGCATAAAAACGGTATAGAAGATTTGCAGAAAGCTAGATGGTATTTAGATAGATTGATTTCAAATACAGAGAATGATTATAAGCCTGTTGGAGAAAATCAAAATGGAACAGAAGAAATTAATTGATTATGAGTTAAAAATTGCGCTGAGAATGATAGACAATTTTCAAAATTCTGCCATGTACGAATCGCCAAATTGTTTAATTATGGCAGTACAGAAACAGTTATCAACTATTGCTTTAGAATGTTACGAAAACGGAACACCGATAAATAATAATCTGTTGGAACTGATAAAAGATACAAGTCAATCCCTGGCATTGGCAGACTTAAATTTATCGGTTCTTAAATCGGAATTGAAAAAATATTTTGGAGCAGAAAATTAAATGGAAAAAACAGCTATAACGTGTGATGTGGAGTGTTACCCTAATTATTTTCTAGTGACATTATATAGAGTTTCAGACGGTGCGACAGTGTATGCAGATATGCGCAATGACAACCTGGAACCAAGTGTATTAGAAAAATTGCGTTCTATGTTACAGCGTTATACTGTTGTTACTTATAACGGCAATTATTACGACTTGCCATTAATTTTTATGTTTATTTCCGGCTGTAATAATTCTACTTTAAAAGAGTATTCAGACAGACTTATACATGAGAAAATCAAACCGTGGGAAATAGAAAAAGCCTATAAAGATTTTTCGATTGATACAATAGACTTAATTGATTTGTGTCCGTTGCAGTCTACCCTTAAAATTTATGGTGGTAGACTGCATACAAAAACTATGCAAGACTTGCCACTTCCTCCAGATGCACAAATACCCCAAGAAAAAATAAACACCATCAGAAAATATTGCAGAAATGATACGAAAATAACCGCAGAATTATACAATGAGTTATCCTTTAATCTGCAAATTCGTGAGAAGTTAGGTGCTGAAATTGGAGTAGATTTACGTTCAAAAGGCGATGCTAAAATTGCAGAAACTTTAATCATTAAAAAAATTTATTCAGACCGTCAGACCGTCAGACCGCAAAACGTGGTTAAACCTGGAACAAAATATAACTACACTGCACCAAAATTTATAAAATTTGAATCTGAATTGTTGCAGCAGATTGAATACCAATTTGAGAATTTACCATACACTGTATTAGATAACGGTCATGTGGAATTTTGTTTTGAGAACAAGAAAAAATCCTATAATTTCAGTTTTTATGGCACTAAATACACTTGCGGTATTGGTGGACTTCATTCATGTGAAAAGTCAGTATGCTATAAAGCTACTGATACCATGATAATAGAAGATAATGATGTTACAAGTTACTATCCATCTACAATACTGAATAATCGCTATTTTCCTGAATCTCTAGGTATTGAGTTCTATAATGTTTATAAGGATATTGTTGTCCGCAGAATAACAGCAAAACATCATGGTGATAAACTCACAGCGGCCGCTTTGAAAGTTCCAATAAATGCTTGTTTTGGGAAGTTTGGCAGTAAATATTCTGCACTATATGCACCTGATTTAATGATAAATGTCACCGTTACAGGGCAGTTGTCGCTATTGATGTTAATTGAAATGTTAGAACTTAATCATATCCATGTAATAAGCGCAAATACGGATGGTATTGTTACTTATTACAGCAAAGATTTGAAAGATACCAAAGACAGCATAATACAGCGATGGTCAGAATTGACTGAATACGACATGGAGATAACACCATACTCAATTCTTGCATCAAGAGATGTCAATAACTACATCGCAGTAAAAACCGATGGCCACTGTAAAGGCAAAGGAGCCTATGCAGATTTATCTGAAGAATATTACCATTTACGCAGTAACCCGGATGGAGCGATAAGTTACACAGCCGTTCGGCAATTTCTAATAGACAACACACCGATTGAGGAAACAATCAGAGAATGTCAGGATATAAGACAATTTGTAACTATTAGAACAGTAAACGGTGGAGCAGTTTATAATGGCACGCTAATAGGTAAATCTATTCGCTATTATCATGCAAGCGATAGTTTAGAGTCTTTTTTCTATTCAGACAGTGCCAGCCGTACCACTGCCGGACATTTAGTGCCGTGTACACTTGGTACAGTTCCATGTATGACATTACCGGATAAACTGCCGGATAACATAGATTATGAGTATTATATACAATCTGCTTATGATGCTTTGACTGAACTCGGAATTAATGTATAATATCTGTGTTTGAAGTAATCGGTAATTCAAACACCTGACCCGTAATGTTACGAAACCGTTACGGGTCGCCAAATTTTCATAAATTTTTCTAGGTTCCACAATTTCCATCTCAAAAGACTGCCATATACAGCAGTCTTTTTTATTTCCTAAATTTAGTGATTTATGTCACAAATTAGATTAACTTGTAATAAATATATTTGTATTTAATCCTAAATTATATATAATACTTAATAGACAAGGGAAATAAATCAAACCAATCAATAAGAGGATAACATTATGATGTACACTGAATTTTTAAACCTGGCAAAAGTTACTGAAGATGATATTACTGCTGAAACTTACGATAACATTATCGAACCTATGTATATGGCTACAGATATGAACAAATATGAATTTGTTGAAATGTTGAATATTAAAGCTATCTGCGATAAATATACAAATGTTAATAAAGTGTGCAGAGAACTTGTAAAGCTTATCGCTGAAATGAAATCATTACTTGGTCGTACCACTATGCACGAACAGGAAAACAAATTTGTAGAACTTGCTAAACAGTTTTGTGAATTGCGTGGTATGGAATATTGCTATGAAGATCCTTTAAGTTTAATTTATGAAATCCCATTATATGAAAGAGGATGCACAATGTACACCGGATTTGTGGCAAAAATGGGCAAAGATTATTATACATACACAATAGATAAAAAAGTAGAAGTAAGCAAGTATTGTGCAGCATAAAAAGATAACACAATAAATAAAAATGGTCCGGTGGAACTGCCGGACTAAATAACAGAGGTAAACATTATGACACATGAAGAATTGCTAAAATCAAAAGTAATTAAAGCACTGAAAATAGCTGTTTCAGCTAAAAGCACCGACGGATATGAGAAGATGTTCCTGGAACAAGTTGCGGCTGAAGTTTCAAAGTATGATGTATATTCTGTAAATATTGCAGAGGCCGCATTATTCTATGTGAGCAGACTCGAAGAAACTCCGGCAATTATCGTATTAAAAAGAGATTTAGAAGATTTGTTAGGCTAATCACATTTTTAGTGTAAAATAAATTTGTATTTGTTCCTAAATTATGTATAATACTTAATAGAAAGGAACAAATTTAAACCAACCAATAAGAGGTAAACATTATGGCTACATTCAATTTTAAAGAATTATTTTCTAATCAATTTCGCAAAGATGGCACTTTAAAGGCTCGTAATACCATTGAAAATTATATGCGTTGTCTGCATAACAGATATACCAATATTTACGAATTTGAAGAAAAAACCTACTTCGGTCACACCAAGAGTTTTTACAATCACAATTTTGGTAAATTTCAGAATTTTCTTAAACAGCTTGGTATTGAGTACACTATCGAGAATGATGCACCTAGAGGTGGCAGAAGTGGGAACCACATTGTAATAGTGGATAAAAAACTTGCAGAAGAAGTTTACAATCAGTTTTCAGCAGAATATTAAGAGAGAGAGGTCAGCACTATGAAATATTTACATATCATTTATTGGACTCCAAGAAAATTAAGATGCCAGGAGAAAATCTATAACACCTATTGTGGCATTTCAGAGAAAGACGAAACAATAGAAGAGTTAGCTAGACTCGGTTATAGCTACGAGATTGAAATTATTGAAGATGAAGAGTAATTAAGAGAGGTCGATATGTTAAAACATTCTTTTAGACTTGTTAAAGTAGTAGACGGTTGCCAGGGATATACAAGCGTTGTGGAACTCTCCACAATACCGGAGAAATTTATCAATCATTCACAGTATGGCCGTTGCAGAATTGAGAACTGCGAAGAAAAAGAATCACACTGTGGCCATGGTCAAGGCTGTTTCAGTGTTGAAGATGTAACACGACCTATAGCGTCAATTATGGAGCGTGTGCAGAGTTTTAAAAAGGCCGGATACAAGTTAATTGCGTGGAACAAATAGCATGGGAAAACGTATTCCTGTAACTGTGTGTGGTACTTGGTACCGCACTATTACCGAGTGCTGTAATGCGCTCGGAGTCAGAATAAACACTGTCTATAAGAAACTCCAAAGTGATAAAAGTATAACACTAGAGCAAGCCATATTACAGAGTATTCCAGATATATATGAGATAGATGGAAAAATCTATAAAACGCTGAAAGCCATAGCTGAAGATTATAATCTATCTTATGAAACATTACGGAGTCGCATTGAGTTAGGATGGACCGTTCACGATGCAGTGTATGTGCCTATTGGTACATCACGTTTTAATTTAAAAAAATTCAAATTAGGTGATAAATTATATACTGCTAAAGAATTGCAGCAAATTACCGGACTTAATATATCGAGTGTGTATCATAAGTTTGGTGAGTATAGTACCACCCCCACAAATAAACATTGTATGCCTAAATGTATGAGAACAAGAGGAAAACTGTAAATGAAGAAATGCAAAGATCATAAAGGGCAAGAGTTTAACAGTATTGTAGAAATGTGCGACTATTGGCACATTTCACCATACTGTTATTATTTAAGAACTAAAAAATTAAAGTGGGATGTTAGAAAAGCATTGACCACACCTAGCAGAGAGAAAAAAACAAAAACTGATAATGTTTGTGAATTACTCCAAAGACACGGAATTATCAGAAAAATTAAAACATTCAATAAACTGCTAAAAGATGGTTACACCATCGAGCAAGCTATTGCTGAAATAAAACAGCAGATAGCGGATGAAATCAAAGAACGAGCAAAGATGTTATAAGTGCGTAGCACCTATATTTGTTATAAGAGGTCATAATAATGGAAAAAATACAGTTACTACCACACCAGGAACGAGCAATAAACCACACTGCACACATGAAACGTGTGGCTTATTACCATGATATGGGACTTGGAAAAACTTTTACCGGGTCCGAGAAATTAATTAGTCTTGGCTATAATAAAAATTTAATTATCTGCCAAAAGTCAAAAATCATAGATTGGAAGAACCACATCAAAAAATATTATGATGTGGCTGTTTTTGATTTAACAGAAAATAAAAAATTGGTATCTGAATTTATAAATTGTGCTAATCGAGCGGTTGCCATAATAAATTATGATTTGGTATTCCGCAGAGAGAATTTGCTAAATATTGAAAATTTAGCCTTATTACTCGATGAATCTAGCTTGATACAGAATGAAAAAGCTAAACGCACTAAATTTATTCTAGCGTTAAAATCTGTTGCGGTTGTCCTGTTGTCGGGAACTCCGGTCGGGGGAAAATATGAAAATCTGTACTCACAGTTAAAATTATTAAATGTCAAAATGACAAAATCAGCGTATTGGAACAAATTTATCCGCTGGCATCTTGAAAGTTACGGAACCGGAATACCATTTAGACGTGTTGACGGATATAAAAATGTGGATGAATTAGTCGAACTATTGCAGAGCCACGGTGCAGATTTTCTGAAAACTTCTGATGTTATTGAACTTCCAGAACAGAACTTTATAACTGTTGAACATTCCACATCTAAAGACTATCGGCAGTTTATGAAAACCGGAATATTTACCGGAAAACTAGCAGATAGTGAAATTGAATTTATAGGTGATAACCCATTAAAAAAATTACTGTATGCACGTCAATTATGCAGTTATGGCAATTCTGAGCGTTTGGAACGATTAAAAGACTTAATTGAATCATGTGATAAAAGATTAGTAATTTTCTATAACTTCACCGCTGAATTAACTGCCATGAAAAAAGCTATCGGTAATATCCGGCCTTTTTCAGAAGTTAATGGTACAAACAAAAATTTATCACATTACGAAAAGTGGGATAATTCCATAACATTTGTTCAATATCAATCTGGGGCGATGGGTTTGAACTTGCAGAAAGCAGATACAATAATTTATTTCAGTCTGCCATTATCATCGGAACTTTTTGAGCAGTCAAAAAAGAGAATACATAGGATAAATCAAAAAAACAAATGCGCATATTACATTTTTATGTGCGAAAATTCAGTAGAGCAGAAAATTTATAATACTCTCCAGGAACGCAAAGATTATACTGACAAACTTTTTGAAAAGGATTTTTTATAATGTTAGAAAAAGTTTTTGAAAATAAAATAAAAAAATTACTCAAAGAAAAACAAGCGTACTATGTAAAGTTTTTTGGCTGCGGAATTACCACCGCTGGCACTCCTGACATACTAGCGTGTGTAAATGGGTTTTTCATCGGTATTGAGTGTAAAACCGATAACGGTAGGCTGTCAGAAATGCAAAGACTGAAATTAAAGACAATTCAGAATAGCGGCGGCATTGGAATTGTAGCGGCTCCGTGTGCATGGTATGATGTGGTTAAACTCATAAATTGTGTGAGTTATGGAGAATTAGACAACGCTAGAATAATAGCCGATACGATAAATTCAAAATGGAAATTATAGAGGTCAATCATGGAAAAAAAGAAAATAGATAAAATGAAAGTGGCGATATATTCAATACATTCTGATTATAAGAAACTTTCTACAGATTTTGAAAAATTAAAAAATATTGTTACAGAGTGCCTACAGAATGACACTTTTGACCGTCACGGCCTTGAAATTTTTGATACTGTTATGGATATTGATTACCATTTAGACCGTATTTATGTACCATTGAACGATACTTATAATGATATTTTTGTGCGGAGTAAAAAATGAAAAAATTATATGACTGCTTTCTATTTGTGAGTGCTGTAGTTATATGTGTATCTGCCTTATGGCTGATTATGATAGAAATTACTGATACACCAGATGTCTATATGTCATACGAAACTAAAGTTTGCAGAAAAGTGATTATATATGACGGACCTAATGAAATTCGTGGTTCATGCAAAAAACTGCCAAAAAAATATAATATTGTGTGGGTGAAGTAAAAAATATTTTTTACAGAATAAAAAAAATCTCTCCGAGGTCACAGAGAGATTTTTATTTTTTACCAACCAATTAAAAGGAAATTTTAAAACATGACAAAAATCAAGTAGACTATCTACATATAATAAATCTAAATATGCATAAGTTCAATAGCGTTATTCAAATTTTGTGACACGGTTAAAAAAGACACTATATGATAGTGTCTTTGGGTTATGTATGTATGCTGAAACTGTTTTATTTTTCCACATCGGATAAATTGTTTTTTTGATTTATGGCTTTTAGCCCTTTTCTTAAAACAGATGGAATAATAGAACCATACCCGAGGTTCTCAATATTCTCCAAGATGGACCCACTCTCATTTATGAGATATGCAATAATTACAGCTTGCCTTATATAATTTATACCTGTACTCTGGTCAATGCCGTTTGCAATTACCACCATCAGAAAAATAATAATTTTTTTGATTATCCCTTTACCGCCTACGGAACTCGACCAATTACCTGATTTTATTGCATACCATGAGCCTGACAGATAATCTATAACTACAAATATGAATAACCATATCAATGGAATATCTACACCACCGAGCAGAAATAAAATTGTGCTAATTATTGACGCACAGCAGACAGAAAACCAAGAAGGGAAAAAATCACAAATTAGCGTCATTTATAATCTCCAATAATTCAGTAATTCGGGATTTTAAGATTTTATTTTCAATGAGATATGCAATATTTTTTTGGTATTCAGACTTTTTTATTTCGCTTTTGGAGTGTTTTAAATCATCGCTCAAATTCTCAATCAGTGAATTTAGTTCGTTATCTTGATAATCTTCCACCTTTCGCCCTTCAAAAATTTTTCTTTCTTTTGTTCTTCTGCTTTGGAGTCCTGGCAATTTTTTACCGCCAGCAAAAACCCACTTATCAAATTCTTTTGCAGCATAAAAAAATTTTTTCTGTAACAATAATTTTTTTAATGTGGATTTATTAAAGTTACCAATTCCAACATTAAAGACAAAACTAACTAGAGCATCAAATTCACACTGTAATAGTGGCAAGTCCAAATTATTTACAGCTTGCTCAAAATTTTTTAAATCTTTTCTTAAAATTTGATCTGCCATGAGTTCGGATATTTCAGAATCAGCACAAACATTTTCTGTATGACCGTAGCCGATGGTATAAACTCCGGCGGGGCATTTATACGCTTTCAACCGTAGACCCTCAAATTTTTTGATTATGGCTATCATACTTTCAGATGTTTTCAGATTTTCACACATTCTAAAGTACCACTAGCAGAATAAAAAACAAAATAACTATTAGCAATTCTCTCATAACTTGCACCACTCTAATAATGCGTTGTATTTAAGACTTAATTTGTCGCATTCGTTTGTAATATCCAAACTTTTTTCAATCTTTCGCTGTAGCTCGGAGTTTGTATAACATTTAAGTTTGGATTGATTTGTGGTTTTTGCGGACACGGCTGTACTGTGGGAATTGGAGTTGTTGTTGCACAGCTTGTCAATGTCAACAGTGACAGCATCACGCAGATTTTCAATATTAATAACATCTTCATTGTGCTGTTTCTCCAAATCATCAATATACTTTAGATATTCTGAAACAATTTTATTCTGTTTATCAGTCAAATTTCTTTCTGTTTCAATAATTTTCTGATAATTTTTTTCACTCTCCGAGCGCAGAACTTCATCATATTTTTTTGTAGCTGTTTCATATCCGTTTCTGTAATAGTGAACTCCGACAAAAAAATATGATGCAATAAAAATTATTCCTGTTGCACCGATACACACAAATTTGAATTTGTCGAACATTTTTATTTTTCTGCTGTTTCAGATTTTTTACTTTGGAGCATTTCCCAATCATCCGATTGTATCATGGCACAAAAGAACCTATACTTTTCTGATGTTTCTTCAAAATCTAGTTCTTCTGTTCCCTGGTAAAAATATTTTTTTGACAATTCAAAATCTTTTTTTATTACGCAGATTTTCCATGAAAAAAAATTTTTATTTACAAAAAAATATTCTCCATCTGGTAATTCTGCCACTTTTGAATACAAATCAAAAATTCTCATAAATTATTTTCTCCACATAGAAAATAATACATACAGTTCTATGGCAATTATAGCACTGCCAATAATGTCAATATATGTATTAATGTCACAAATATTTATCATTTGTTCTTGTTTCTGCACTCGTTACAAGTTGCCAAATATCGCTTATATGCTGACTGTTCGCCCTGCTTGCAACCGATTTTATACATCAGAATTTGGAAAAATACGATAATGCAGATTAGAATAACATCACACATTTATTCCCCTTCCTTGAAATACACCCAACTGTGCAATTCACCATTAATATTTTTAGTTTCAACCTTGTAAATCTCGCAGTCTGAATATCTATCAACGGTTTTATCCCAAGCCTCTTTGCTCATTTCACTTCGTACAAGTTTTTTCATAAATTCGTCGCCTTGAAAATTTGTCTGAATGAAATAAACGACTTCAGGTTGTTGTTTATTCCAATTTTTCAGCGTTATCATTTGGTATTATTTCCTTTTCTCCAATTCTTCAATCAATAACCCGCATAACCATATCATATACAAGATGCCCAACGCATAAACAGATAATTGCACCAAAAAATATAATACATTGAATGAATGCAATCTTCTCATACTCCATTACTTCTCCACCTCTTTATTTCCTTTTTCTAGCTGTTCAATTCTAGCAGTTAATTGTTTTATGCAACGTCTTAAATACATACATTCAACAGCATAAACTTCCGTATAACGTAAGCTGTAATGCTCGTTAGCTTCACGGATAACTTTTGTCTCTTTAGTCTTTGTTCCGTCTGCTTGTTCAACTTCAACTTCCTCTGTCTCTTGCGGATATTCTTCATGGCAGTATAAGCCGTAAGCGGAAACATCTATACCATGAGATTTACAAGCTGAATCAATTTGCTGAACAACATAGCCGGTATGAAGTCTTGCTTTGTCTTTCTTTTGGTCAACAGCGTCATTGTATTTGAATTGTACTAAATCTACATCTTCCCAAGCGTCTAGCAGTTTATCATCAATTTCAGTAATTTGCTGTTTGAGTCGTTGGTCTGATATTAGTTGTACGGCTGTACCGGTCCATGTCCAAGTGCCGTCGGGGTGTAACTCCATGGGTTTATATGTTGTACTATTTTCAGCTGCCTGTAATCTGACCATTCCGCTAGCATAACTAGAACTAGTGCTCGCGCCAAAAAGTTCAACAGAACCACCATTATCCCAGTTTGTACCCCCTCCTATAGTAGCTATATCGGCATTTTTCGTGTACAACTTACCCGTCAATACCGCCCCACCATCTCTCGGAATTGCATTAGCATCATGTATATCATAAGTTACTGATACACCGTTTACTGTCTGTGTAAAATGTGAAATATTAGCCATTTATCTGTATCTCCAAAGTTTCCGTTGTACTGTCATAGTTAAATACTGTTGCGGTTGTGACTTAATATGTCACTGTTAATGTTTCCGTGTTACTGTCATAGCTGAATGTTAAATTTGCATTTGTAAGCACTTTGTTGCCGTCATACGTCATATTACCGTTAGCGTCAGTATCTATAGTTTTACCATCTAAATTAATCGAACCGACAACCGGAGCATTAGAAAAAGTCTTAATACCGCCAACAGTTTGATTACTTGTTAAATCTACACACTGAATATTTACCGTTTTATCACTGCTAGAATTAGCTGTAAACGTATCAACTGTTGCACCATTCTGCTGAATTGTGAGTGTGCCATTATTTACATCTGGAACTTCAATATCTATTGTTTCATCAGTAGCTTGATTTGCGCTAAATGTGCCAACAGTATCGCCGTTTTTCTGTATGGTCAGTGTACCATTATTTGCATCTGGAACTTCAATATCTATTGTTTCATCAGTAGCTTGATTTGCGCTGAATGTGCCAACAGTGTCACCGTTCTTCTGTATGGTCAGTGTACCATCTTTGGGAGTTCCACCGCCAAGCAGATTATCCAATTCTTGCCAATTATGATATAAATCAGCGTACCAATCTCGGCTAAACTTTTCAGGAACTATAATTCCATTCGGTAAAGTTGTACTCGCCATTTTTCTAATCTCCTATAAAATTAATAACTCTTTCCGTACGGTGAAGTGCCATAACTTGACACACCATAGCCTTCACGCATTGGTAAATCATCCGTAAATATACTGCTGTCATACATTGTCAGTTCAACTGTGCAATTTTTTTCAGATGGTTTGATTTTCTCAACCCAACACGGAATAATGACAGCAGATACAATTCTAGGCAGTTCAATTTCAGTGCCGTACCACGTTACAGGCAAAGTGCCTCTGAATGATTTTGCATCTATCCAATCATTGTATCTTATTGACAATAGATGTGGTTGTCCTTCCTCATCAGTTATGAAAAATGCTGTTGGTCTATGTGCGACATCACCCCAACCGCCGTATTGTTCTGCGGTCAGTGGTGGATTAATTTCAATTATGCCGTTGTCGTAATTTGTGACTCTGCCGGAATAGCCATCGCCCGCCCAATTTGAACCAACCACAATATACTCGTTGCCATAATTTGGCTTGTGGCGCATTTCTGCTGTCAGCATTCCGCAAGTAGGTTCATCCACAACCAAACCTACAAAGTCCTTATAATTACAGTTTAAACTGTCAAATTCAGTAGTTAAAGTGAATTTAACTCTATTTCTCAAAATAGAGCGTAATCTTCTTGCACCCATAGCGACTGCCTGCGCTTTTTCTGTCACTCCAAACAGCTGCAGTTTTTCCTGATATATCGAAGTAGGATAATCAGTAACTTCAATGGTACTGTACTGACTAGCTGACATATGAATATACACAGTAGCAGTCTTGTACGTTTCAACATCAGTATATTGTACTTCAATTTCTTCTGCATCATCACGTCTTGGAAGTGCTACATCAATCTTCAAATTTGAATAATTTTGTGGCGAAAATATGAAACTGTAATCAGTCGGACCGGATAAATGCGCTGCATCCCAACTACCGCCCTGTTCATAGTCTATATTAGGATGCTCACCAATCTGCACAATCTGCAATCCGTCTGCTCTTGTAGATAATTCAGAATATCCAATATGCAGAATGTCAGACAGTACATTCAGCAGTGTGTTATCACTGTCTAGCGTACCATTTAAGTCTAGTCCTCGCACGTTCCAGATTGCATCCATATCAACAATATTATCAATGTGCAGTAAACTTGCAAATTTTGAATGATCACAAATATATTTTACAGCTGGAGCGAGTGCGCTTGTAGGTTCTAACACGCTAGTTTCAATGTTTGGTAACATTCTTGTAAATAATGTACTGATTTGATTATCTGACATTTCTGAAAGTGTTTCACTACCTTTGAACCGCATCAGTAAAACCGTTATATCATCATAAGACTGCGGATTTGCGATAACTGATTTGAGTCCGGTCCATTTCACCACATCGCTATAATGCGTTGTATCATCGCTATGCTCTTCTGTAAGTCTGTAACATCTGAAATACCAATCCCCTTTTGGTAAATCAAATTTTTCAGTTACTCCCACTGCATCCATTCCGGTCGAGGTGTACTCTCCGTTTGAGAATTTCTTTATACCGTTGCTTGTTAAAGTAACATCTCTGTGTTGCCATTCTAAATCGCCGGCTCTCTGATATTCAATTCTAACTGTAACATTATATGGCTCAATATCGCCTTGGTCATTTCTGTAATAGATACCGCCAGGAGCTTGCAAATCCACTTCAATTTCAGATACATCTACTCCAATCGGTGCAGCACGATATGGACCGCTAATTGCATTACTCATATCTTGAGTAGAAAAACCTTGCGTAACATTTTCTACAACAACATTTTTCTGAATAGAGTCTACCGCCCAGAATCCGGTCCAATCTGGATATAAATTACCATTACTATCACAGCGATGGAGCATAACTTTAGTTACAGATGGAGCGTAACACGGTGCATCTTCCTCCCACTTGCCACCGATTTTAACTTTTTTGAAGTATTGGTCTATGTCGGTAAATTCTCTGCCTTTATAGTCCTTGTCTGAACGCATAATATCTTGATTGTAGACTCTGTGATTTTGATGTGGGGTCGTGAACAGTCGCTTTGCATTATCACTACTTAAATTACTCTTGCTATTAACAAGTATAGGCGAGTCTAAATCTGCGCTGAAACTGTTTTCACCATATACGGCAACGACTTTATAAAAGCCATTATCGTCAACAGTACCCCTATCCTCATTATAGAAATCCCAAATACCCTCAGGGGTAGCCGTTACACGAACGGCAACGCAGTTATGACCAAATCCATATTCAGGCGTTGCTAAAACTTCGCCCTTACCGTCAGATACTATGAACTCCCAATCTTTGTCTTGCTCTTCTGGACTGAACTCCGGGTCGATTTTTGATGCCCAATTACCTACGGCTCCGGTCGGAACTAGTGAAGCCCCAACTTGCTCATACTCAAAAACAGACATAATATTCTTGCCTATTTTTGGTAATGAGAAGCATAGCTTATCTACCCAAATCTTCTCGGTGCTATAGACAGAACCTCTACTTGTCGAAACTCCGGCAAGTTCCATCAGTATGCCATCGTATCCTAAACCGCTGGACATTATGTCGACTGTCTTTCCTTCGAGTTCTTTTCTGTGGCATTTCACGACTTTAACACGCCCACAATATCCGACGTTAACTCTGAATTTAGCACCCGTTTTAATGCGGCTGTTCCACAATTTATAGGTACCGTTGTCATTAATCTTAAGTTCGTAACATAGCGGATTGCCTTCATGTGAATACGTTGCAGTCTGCTGATATAGTTCTCCGTATCTGCCTATATAAGAAACACCGACTTTTGTGTCGCCGGTATTCATTCCAGATGGACTATAACAATCAATTTCGCAATTATCGGGTATAGTCTGTAAATCTACTGTACCGTATGTGGTCGGGCCGCCAGAATAGCTATAGTATTGTTGCCAATAATCAAAAATGCTGTATTCTGTAATGGGTATCCAACCTCCCGACGACCAATACTCATGACGGCAGTTATTACCTAGTAGCATATAGTTACTGAGAGGAGTCGATGGATACCAAGCGTTTTCGCTTGGATAGAATACCGATGAATTAAGTTCCCATTCCTCACCGCCCCAACGTCTAGCACTCTCTGCAATAGAGAGTTCGTTTGCTGGAATATCGAGTAATCTCAATACCGGATCCGTACCGTCAGCGTAGAAATCACGCTGAAAAGCATAAATATGATAATAAGTATGCTGTGGCAATTGTGATTGTGCGTCAGCTTCCATCATTTCAACTGATTTAAACGGATAAACAGCGAACTGATGTGGGTGATCAAAGCAGTTTCTATAATCTTTCTGACATCTTATAGTCCAATCGCCCGATATTTGTTCAGGATAATGCTCTGCTGTATCTTGAAACGCTGGTAATACGACCCACTCGTTATTTGCACCGCTAATTTTAATCAAATCGCCGACACGGAATTTAGACAAATCGTAGCCTTCTATAAATATAGACTGATATTCTAAATGCGTGTTATTAGCGATGTTTGTAGCTGTAAGTGCGTGAAGTGTATGGCCGCTACTAGTTACTTCTGTCGAGTTATACCAACATTTAGTGATTTCTGGTGCTATGCTGTTATTTGATAAATCTGTTGACGGATCACATACTTCGCACTGTATGCCCTGTAACACTGATAATGGAGTTGCACCGACATAGATATTTGATAAATCGTGCTGAAAATAGCCTATACCTTGGCTCAAAATTAAATCTAAATAGTATTCATTATCACGGTAAAATCCGTGTGCATCTGCTAAATAATCAGGGAACTTTTTAAATAAGCCAAACTGTTCAGGAATGACATCACCTAACTTGATTTTATTGCCTTGTGCGTTCACGTCATAAATTGAGCGTGATTCACCGCTTTTATCTGTTCCGGTTTTACTGTTCAAATTGTGCATCATACGCATGGTATATAAGAAAGTTGCAACCATAGCGATAATCACAAAGGCGAACATTACAACAGTTCCTTCCGGCTCCAGGATAAATTTTACTTCGTGATTTTTTTCTTCAGATAAATAAAATTTTTTCCAATCTGCAAAAGGAACGACTTTACCATCAACAATTACTGTGATAGATTTCTCTGTGAGATGTGGAGTTTGTGCGAGTTCCGAAACTAAATCATATATGCTGATATTTGATTTAATTTCAGTAAATTCTTCTTCAATTATGAAATCTAAATCGTGTCTAGGTGCGACTATTACGTGTAATTTCATAGAATTTTAAACTCCATAAACTGTAAATTCTTTTAATTGTGCCAATACTCTGTAATACAGCACCGTTTTTGTTGATATGCAGAATTTTATTATTTATCACTATTCCGCAGTGTGCTAAAAAATTATTTTTTGTATAAAATCCGCATAGGTAAATTTTATCACGTTCTAAATTTTTTTCTGTGACTTCTGCATATTTTACAATTTTTTTAAAATTTTCTTCGCCTTCCGGTGCTTGACTAATATCGGTTATACTCTGTTCCAACGGCAGATTAATTTTTAACTCGTTTTTGAAAAATTCCAAAACAAGACCGTAACAGTCAACATCTGGCAGAGTTCTACCACCTTGCTTATATCTCGCTAAAAGATATTTATCTATGTTAATTTGACACATAGATTATCCCCGGTGCGTTTTCAGCAGTATAGCGTTTCTGTGGAAATTCAGTATTTACTAAATCTGCAAAACTAGCGGTAAAGTTTGCAGCAGAACCGGAGAAATTAACTGAATTTATAACCATTTCAATTTCAAATTCTTTTTGCAGTGTCGTAGGGTGCCATTGTGCAAGTGTGACAAAGTTCAAATTTTTATGGTCATTCCGTGTAATGCGTGAAAGATATTGTAAGATTTCACGATTTACATCACCGATGGAAAAAGTTAAATCCTGAAAAGTATTATCTGACCTTTCAGGCAGTGCGGCACTGAAACAGCTTGCAGAATAAACTTCACCATCTAAAGTTATATCATTTTGTGACAGTGCATAGCGTAAAATTTTATTTTCTGTTGCGGCGGCGCTCCAGGGTTGACCGTTAGATTTATATCCTAAAGTTAAATTGAATGTGAGTGTGGTAATCGGGAACTTATCACCGCTCGCCCATAGTGCTTTGAGTGTTTGAAGTGCCATACATTATTCCCTCACGTCTAAAGTGAAACTCACTTTATACACAAAATTTGAAGTATTGCGGAACTGTAAATCTTTTTTTATTTGGCCGTTTTTAATGCGTACAGTTCTTGTATTAACACTGTCAGAATTATCTAGTGGTAGATTCATTGTGAACCAATCCGAGCCATAATTCAGGCTTTTGTAGAAGTTCCAGAAGTCTACCCATTGTGCGCCTGTAAGCATAAGAACGCATGAAACAGAAAAATCACTTGCGTTGTATGGCATAGTTCTTTGTCTAGCACTGCCATCTGTGAAAGTAGTTCTTATCAGTGCCGGTTTATAATCAGCACTGTATGATTCTTGCAGTGGTTGCGGTAATGTGTTTGGATAACTCAATATACTCATTTAATACCCCACTCTTTTAAGGCCGTAAGTCGATTCTAGTACACTAGCAGTATCACCGCCGGACCTAATATTTGCCACAAATATATCAATCATCTGTTGATCATCACGTTCAGACTGTTGCACCGTTCCGGCTTTTTCTCTATCTTCTATCAAATTAACTGTAATGGCATTTTGTCGTAACATATCCGCAGTGTCTTTTCTTCCGGTTACTGTTGCCGGACCCTTTATAAGTTCCGGTCCAATTTCACCCACTAAACCAACGGCTCCACTTGGGATGTAGCCGCCTTTGTCGTATGCACCGGAATAATTAATTGATTTAATTTGTCCGACTAAAGCCAAACCTTGTGCCAGAACTCCGGCCCATGCAATTAAATTCTGCGGATATGGAGCCGCCATCGCATTTGCTGCACCTTGATAAATAGACAGTATGGAACTAGCCACGGCAAAACTTTTCTGTAATGCGAAAAGTGTTTTATACATACCGCTATTTTTTTCAAATCCTTGCGCTATGTTTCCGATATAACCACCAATGGCAGAACTTGCTTGTGCATATACTCCGGTTATCTGTGTAGCGGTCAATTTTGACTTTTCAAAATTCCCGGTTAAAACATTATCCCAAGTCAAACCGTACTTTTGCAGTTTATCCGTAAAAGCGTCTAATGGTGTAGATTCTGACCAATCTCTCTCAGTTTCTCGAAGTCTATCAATCTGTTCTTTTCTTTTTTCTGCTTCACGCTCATAGTGTTCGCTATATAATTCTGACAGCTTATCCAAGTGCAGTTGTGTGAGTTCTTGCTCTGTGGTCCTATACTGCTCTTGTGTAATTGCGTTCTGCTCCAATGCAGTTTTTAGCACTGTCATTCTGTCAGCGTATGTAGTGTTCTCTTGCTCAATAGCATCTAGTGCATTGAGCTTCATCCGCTGAATTTCAGCGTTCAAATTCTCATAGGCTTTTCTTGCCTTGTCAGTTTCTTCAGCTAATTTTCTTGCGGCAGAACTTGCGGCGGTACTTCCAGAAGTGCCGGACCCCGACATTTTGAAAATATCGTCATAATTTAAAGATTTTGTTTTTAAAGAATTTTGTAAATTAATTCTTGTTTGAATTAAATCATCGTATGCTTTAGCACGTTCTTGATTATTTTTCTTTTCAATATCTGCTAACTGTTTCTGAAAAGCATCTTCTGATGTAAGTTCAGCATCTTTCATCTGCTTGTTTGCATCAGCTACACGCTTTCTTTCTGTCATGTAATAGTCTAAAAGTGGATGGCCTTTTGGCAGTTGCAGAATAGCTGAAAGGTCAACCTTTCCACTTTTCTTTACAAGTGCGGTATTTTCTAGGCCTAATTCCTTAATTTTAGCCAGCATCTTAATGCTCAAATCAGCACGATTCATAACATCGTATGTAGTGCCGTGAACAGTTTGCGCTATGATAGATCCGGCCCTTTCAGCGTATGCTTGTAGCTGTTTGTACCAAGTATCTAACTGTGCAGTAATATCACCCAATCCCAGGCGAACAAAGTCAAACCACCCTTCAAAATATCCGATTTCAGCCTTGCAAGTTTTCTCTCCGGCATCAGATAAATTTGAGAAAAAATCTGCGAACGGTTGCCATAAATTTGATAGGCCGTTTGCTATTGTGGAAAATGCGCCCTTGAAGGCTCTTACAATTCCACCTAACGCTTGTTGTACTTCTGCGGATTTCAGCCATGCTGTAAAGCTGTCTAATGCTCTTGACGCTGTATAGATACTGTCTGCAATCTCTCTACCTACATCTCCGGTTGCGATGGCAGTCCACATATCCGACCATGCATCAGATAGGTTCTTTGTGGCTCCGGTCATACCTCGCATTTGGAAGTTTAGCGTTTCAGCAAAATTATTTTTTGAAATATCAGATACATATTTCATTATTGATTCTGAAGTATTATCAATTACAGACTTCTGACCTTTGTACGATACTTCAATTTGATCACCGGTAGCCTTTGCCACAATACCAAGCTGTTTTAAGGCTTTCACTTGACCGAGTGCTACACTTGTAACGACTTGCGATACACTAGCTAGAGTGTTATTAGTGCCTACTGCAATCGCTGACAACGCTTTGATGTTTTCCTCGGTCGGAACAATACCGCTCTTATTCAGATTAACAGCGGCCGCTGTTATATCATCGAACTGTTGTGGAATTTTTCGAGATAAATTATTTAAGTCATTAAATAAAAGTTTAGCATCTTCAATATTGCCTGTAATCGCTGAAAGGCTTGAAACCTTGCTCTCATAGTCTTTTAATGATTCAACGATTTTCTTAAAAGATGCAACGGCAGAAAAGGCCCCCGCTAATCCGGCGGCCATACCTTTAAAAGAATTTTTGATAGAATTAGCACAACTTGCAGATTGAGTTTTTAGAGTGTTTAGCGACTTGGTATATTTTTCAGTATTTAACCCGAGAACTGTACCCGCATAATTAACCGTTTTTGCCATTTTTCATTTTTCCCCTAAAAAAATTTCTCACATCATCGGCAGTCGTGTTTTTTTCTGAATTATTTTTTTCTTCCTCGTTTTCTGCTTGTAGAATTTCCAGCCAAATATCTATTTCTTTGGCCGGAAATTCCAACAGCACAGTTATAGGAACCCCGATTTCCCTTGCTACTCTTGCGATTAGTCTACCGTATCGGCATCGGAAATTTTTTTTTCAGATTCAGACATGGTTAAAAGTTTGGTGTTTTCTTCTAACAGCTTTTGCAGTAAATCGTTAGGTAAATCACACAATAAACTGTAATTTTCGTCTTTTTCTGTCCTATTTCCCTCACTGTCACACAGTGCCATATTTAACGCAAATAATAATTTTTCATCCTCTGACGCATTTTTTAAATCATTCTCAAAAATGAAGTAAAGATGCATTTTTTCTCCGGCATTTAATTCTCGCAGAAAAATTTTTGTATCAATTTCAGAAAAATCTTTTGCGTTTACTTCCACAATTTTTAATTTATTTGTGGCACGATATTTATTAATCAACTCAGCATACATTTTTATTTTCTCCGTGTGTTTTTATGATGCGTCAGTGAAAGCCACATCACCATTGATACGCATTGAGATTTTAGCTTTTACTCCATCCTCATTTGAGCCGCCTACAAGGGCATAACCGGAAATTGCGGCTTGGAATTTGGCGGTGTCACCGTTCTTCCACTGTACTTTTACCCAAATATTTGATCCGGCCTCGGCAGCAGTCTTTAAAGCGGCCTGGTTTGTATCTCCGGCATACTTGTAGTAGGTTACTTCCATTTCAGCAGTATCTTTCATTCCGGCCATGTAGCGTTTAGTCGTATCTGCGAGTGTGGTTTGCTCTACAAATGCGCCTGAATTACCAATATCACCGATTTCAGTGATGCCGTTCCACGGTGACCACGTACCGGAATTTGAGTCAGGGTCTGCTGTTGCAGTGGAATAGCCAACAAGCATACCAGCAATTAAAGTTGCGTTCTGCGGTGTATATGAAAAAATAGGTGTAACAGCCATTTTTTTATCTCCTATAGATATTAACGTCAATATTTACTTTTCACTGTTTCATTATAATTTGTTTCGAGGTCCTCTGCTATTGCTTTGAATAGCTGATTTTTAACCCGATTAAAACTCGACATAACCCAATCGTTACCTGGGATTCCATTAACATAACTGTCGCTCGAAACTTTCTGCCGATTCTTCAAAATATGACGCATACTAGACTTATTAGCTATGCTATGTGATTGAGTTCCAAAGTTTAGCCATACTCCGGCATAGGTCGGAGCCTTAATTAAATGCTTTCTGCCATTGTGAAAACTGATTCTTTCTTTATCTAAATTTTTCACTCCGACAATCAGCTTTATATTGTTATTTTTAAAACTTACACGGCCTTTCAAACCTTTCTTCAAAAATCCACTGTGCGGAATACCCCATTTATTCAGCTTGCCTTTCGCCTGTAATGCGTCACCGAGTGCAGTTTTTTCAGCGTTTTGGAGCAATTTATTTCCACGTTTTAGCGAACTTCTTACTATTTTTTTTCTTAATTTTGGCTCTGTCTTGGCTAAATCTGTGATGTACCTCTCAATACATGATAGGTCTATGTCAATCTGCCATTCGTCTTTTAGAGCCATAATTTTATTCCCAAAAAAATTAATCTATAACATCTATATTTAATTTAAGTGTCAGTACGGAACTATAGAAATAGTCCACATCTGGATCAAAATCTAAATCATGCAGTGACTCAAAAAAAATATTTTTTATCCCTGATGTATCATCATCGTCAAAACTTTGATCTAATAAACTGTCTACCACCGCATCGGCATCGGCCCTATCTCTGGAACTGATTATAATTTTAACCGTTGCCCAGAATAGTGTAGAACTCATATCTAAAGTTCTTGTCAGTTCCACATCTTGCAGATTAAAACAAACAACAGATTGATTACGGTCATGGTCTGGAACGAAGTCACAATAGACAGATACCCCACTTCCGACAATTCTTTCAATCCATGATTTAATTGTTGTTCTACTCTCTGCTAACATCTTATGTGTTCCTTATCCGTGACGCATCGTCATTCATTATCACTGTTAAAATTATGCTGTCTGCTTTCCAATCCGAAGTGATATTCACAATATCATATTCATAACCTTGATATACGACTTTAAAACTGTTGTTTATATCTTTCAGATAGCGAATTTGTAACGTCAGCAAATTATTTGCTAACACTGTGCTGTTCCGTAACTGCTCACGAGTAGTTACAGGGCGCACGTTGCACCAAACATCATAAGATGTTAGTCCATCATGTGATTTTATGGTTATTCTTTCGTTAAGTTTTCCGCTTTCCATTACGCTTGCGCTATCCTGAACTGATTTAATATAAACATCGCCGCACCCGGTATTTTTTCAGCAGAACGGTCATTATAAAAGCTGTCAATAATCATCAATTCTGCTATTTTTAATTGGTCATTGTACTGAATGTCATTATCGGTCAATTCAGCGTTTAAATCTGTGATTATTGTCCGGTTTAAGTATGTATTCATTAAATTAAATGCAGAATTTTCTAATTGTGACAAATATTCATCATCATAATTATGGTCAATTCTGCATTGTGTCTTAATCTCTGAAAGTGTGGGTCTTGTTACTGCGGTCATACAACCCCCCTTTTATGCAAATTAATCACAATCGGATCTAGTTCACTAGCCTTGTATCTTCCAGGCTGTAAAGTTACAATGTCATAGCCATTAGGCGAATACGGAAAAGCTTTTTTTATTTCTATTTCCACGTCTGACATATCCACTCGTGGCGAATTATCAATTTTTAAATTTTTTTCTTCTGTCAAAAAAATATTTTTTTCTTCAGTAAAAATTTTTTTTGGTGGTCTGCCTCGTTGTGCCATTTTTTTTATTTCCTTTGTAAAAAAGGGCCGTGTTACCGACCCTCCTATATGTTTTTGTTTTTGTTCTTATGGAAATATCTAACTTATGCTCCGGTAACAGCAACACACAATACTTTGAGTGCTCTGTAGTCCTGAACTAAACCGCCCACACGTTTAATTGAGTACAAACCGATGTACGGCTTGTTAGAGTACATATCACGCAGAACGCCGATACCCGGTCTTTCAAGAATTGCATAACCCTGACGCATATCGCCAAATATGATCGGGCAAGCATTAGCGGCAACTGCTGGCAGATAATCATCAATTTCAATAGGGTAGCCTAAAAGTGTCTCCGGCATATTCAGAGATACATCTCCACGGCCAAAGATACCACGCTTTTCATCGTCTACAAGAGCCTGCTGTAATGCGGTATAAGTTGAAGTTGACATATACCACTTAGCATTAGCACGATAAGCGTAGTTCAGACTATCTTTGATAGCGTACAGTGAATTGAGAGTAATTCCGGTTGCAGATTCAGTATTAACTTGCTGTAACTTGTTCCAGGTTCTCTGTGTATCATCTTTTGCTTCACGCAGTGCGTTTAAAATACCGTTTGGCTTGTCTGTACCGTTACCGGAAATGAAAGCGGCTTCTTCCTTATCAGCAAAAGTGATAGCCAGGTCACGGGCAAATCCTTCTTCAAAATTGTACCATGTATCAGCCAGGAAGTTCTGTGTGTACTGTGGGAATGCGTATAACTCGCCAACAGTGGCAGTAATTACATCGTATTCCTGAGCATCGGTTGCAGTTCTTGCAGAAGTTTCACCTACCCAACCGGAAGTGATACCGGTCTTTTTATAAGGTCTCTGATAATTCTTGCCAGCGGCCTGAATAATGGTAGCATTTCTGCGAATTGTTGAACGTGGTGTAAGTAACTCTACTACTCTCTTGTCTAAACCATCAGGGCAGATATAACCGCCATTGGCATTAGTTCCCTCGGAACCAGCGGCACGAAGATTTAAAGCATCTCCGGTTTTAAGGTAATTATGGAAATTTTTTTCATACTGCTTTGATGGATCTTCTGTCTGTGCAGTTCCGGTTATCGGGTTAGATAACTGTGCAATCTGTGTTTTGAGACTTGCAATTTCAGCATCACGCTTTGAAATTTCTGCGTCTGAAGCAGAATTTGCAGCAGTGCGGATTTCTTCAATTGCTTTATTCATAGCATCAATTTGATCTTTTAAATTCATATCATTTTCTCCAATATCATGATCATGTGAAGATTTAACTTGTGTAATTTTTGCATTAGGGTTAGCTGGGAAAACAACAACAGAATACTCCATTAGATCAGCATCAGCTATCCCGTAAGCGTCTAAATCTTGATTATATTCGAGTGCATCACAATCCAATTCAAACCCAACAGACAAACCTAGAACTGATCCATCTTTCATGTGTGCATAGGCAATTTTGGCTTGCGGATCTTCCATTGTTAATTTACCATGCGCCCACAATCCTTTTTCATCGGATCTCAATTCTGTACATTTGCCTAGCGGCTTTGTGCGGTCATGTGACCACAATACCGGGATAACTTCTCCGGCATTAAAACGCTCTATTGATTTATCCCATGCGCCAGGTAAAAAATAAGTTCCATAACTGTCTACATCGTAGTATGTAGAAATGTAACCATCAAATTCGCCATTTTCTGATATAGATAGGCCAAATGAAATATCACGCCTTTGAAACTCTTTATTCATAATTGCAAAAATCCTATTCTACATATCACACATTATAACATTATTCAATCCATATCAAAATTTTTATGTGTGATACTAATCACATAATTAAATATTATCGCCGTTTTCTGTCGCATTTTCTGCGGATTCTTCCGGTTGTTCCATATTTGGATTGATAATTTTACCGTTTTGGTCCATATATGCAGTATTAAGTGGCAGTTTTCTTATATCACCGCCGATACAAGTATTCATTCCCAACATTTCAAGTGCGTTATTTATCGTAATAACTCCACTATCAAGCAAAGATTTCACATAATTAACTTGCGATGTACTATCGCCCCTTAACAGTGAAGTTAAATCAAATTTGAATTTGAGTTTGTGCTGTTTGTCTGACGGAATAAGCTGTTTATTTAAACGCTGTTCGATTCTTCTCAAATATGGAACCAGGCTGTAATTAACAAATTGAATGTTCTGCTGTTCTATGTTACTAAATGTCGCATGATCTAAATTAGCAACCATGTGCGGCGGAATACGGAAAACTCCGCAGATTTCGTCACGATCATACTTTCTGTTATCTATGAATTGAGTATCTACCAGGGAAATCTTAAACTGCTGATATTTAAGGCCGTTATCAAGTATCATAGGTTTTCCGGCATTTTCTGATCCGGTATAAGTCTTATAAAATGCATCTCTAATTGCTTTGTGCGTGTCTTTATCAAGTTTTGCATCTGTAGACAATACACCGGATGTCATTATCCCATTTTGATACACTTTCCCGGCGAGTTTATCTGTGCTGTCTGCATTGTAGAAAAGTGAATTAACCTGTTGTATCGGTGAAAGTCCATGTAAACCATCGAGCGCAGTTAATTTTATATGCAGAATTTCTCTCTGACCGCATACGATATTTTTAGTGTCGCCTTTGACTTTAACGGTCACGGTATATTCCGGTTCATTGGTATTTGGCTTATAATCGGCAGATACCATGTAATTGGCAATCGGGATTAATTCGACTACTTCATCACCATATCGAGAAATGTACGCATAGAAATTACCAAACGTGTCTAGGCTCCAGGACATTATCTCTAAAAATTCAGCGGCAGTCTGCCATGAGTTAGGAGCATCATGCAATAATTTATACAGTGGGTTTTTATATGCTGGCTTTCTGCTGCCATCTTTGCTTATCTCGTATAAACGCAGTGGTAGCATAGCTATAGATTCTGCTCTTACTCTGATGCAAGAATATACCGTAGATATACGCATAGCGGATTCTGCACTAATAGCGTCAGGAGTAGAAAAAGGAAAATCACCGATTACATAATCAGCAGTTCTAACATTTTCAGTTTTGGTTTTCCCTCTGTTAATAATCTTCGTAAATGTTTCGATAATGCTCATCACATGATCCCTCGCATCCTATAATCATCAATCTAGCTATTGCCATTAGGCAACATATTGCACCATCAATTTTATTTTGTTGTCTTAGGTTCGCCTTTCTAGGAAAATCATTGTCGTTTAAGTCTTTTTTACTTTCCACATTTCCAATATTCCACGAAAGGCATTCATTACCATCAAAATGGAACCGTTGCGCCATAATTGCACTAGACATTTCCTTCATGGCCGGTGAAAAATAAGCGGTTGTCTTTGAAAATTCTAACACATTCAAGCCATAATTGCGCTCAATTTCTTGCTCCATTTGAAGTGCGTTATAACTATCAAATATTATCTCTGAAGGATGGTAAACTGTAGCTAAATTACTGATTGTTTCAGTCATGTTCATATAGTCTGTTTCGTAACCATCAGACACATTAAGAACAAATCCGCAACAGGTATTGTGCGCTGGAGTATGCGCGAACTTCTGATAAATTTTGAAATTTGGTTGCGAGCAGTCGTTCACAGTTGTTTCAGGCAAAAAGAACTCAGGAAAAGCGTAATAATGTAACAATCCCTCAATGTTTTTAGCAAATACTATGCAGATACAACCCAGGTCAAGTTTACTGTTAAGGTCCACAGATATAACACACGGACAACCTATAAAATTTTCGATGTTTAATTTATCATCAGCACAGTATTTCAGGGCATCCATCGAAAAATATGCAGCCGCATTATTTACCCACACATTTAAGTGTTTAGTTAAAAATTTTGCCCTATCAGAATTTGACTTAAACGACTTTAGGCACTGCATACGCAGATATGACGTATTAAGACTTACACCAAAATTCGGATTAGCTTTTTTCAAAATCCGCAAATCCCTTTCTTCCACTTCTGCGGATTCGTCAGGATTTCCGATTAAATCTAAATCTTCCGGATCTATTGAGTATATGCGTGAGAATAATCTCTCATCGGGAACACTTCCCATGATGTTCGATACGTTTTCATCGTGTTTTTCTTTACAGAATGACAGTAAATCATATCCGGCAGTCGTAATCATAAAAATTAGCGGCTGTTCTCGGGAACCGAGTCCGGTCTGCTGGCTTTCGTACAAATCGCCGTTATTGTGTTGATGTATTTCATCAAGAATAGCGCAGTGCGGTGAACCACCATCAATAGGAACGCCCACAATAGTCTTAAATGTTCCACCGTCAGCTAATTTTATGCTTTCCACTTTTATATCCGGCTGATACTTCGCCAGGAGTGCCGGATTTTGTAATAACATCAAACGTGCCGGATTGAAAACTTCCTCGGCTTGGGTTTTGGTCTTGGCTCCGCAGTTGACTTCTGCGCCGCTTTCACCATCAGCTAAAAACATGTATAAACCGATTCCGGCGGCGATTACAGTCTTGCCGTTTTTTCTTGGTACTTCACAATAGCTTTCAGTGTATCGGCGGTTTTCGCTTTCTTTGTCTACCCAACCAAACAGATTGCAGATTATATCACACTGCCACGGCTCAAGAATTATATGCGCTTTCTGACTGCCCCATTTACCTTTGACGTGTCGGAGCGTTTCGATGAAAAAGCAAGTCTTTTCTGCTTTGACCGGATCAAACTTCCACAGATATTTTTCTTCAGTCTGTTTGTAGAGAATATCATTCAGGGAATTTTCAAGAGATTGTATTATGAGTCGGGACCGTTCGATTCTTCCAGATACAACGTCTACAGCATACTCAATCGCTTTGATTGTATGCTCAAAACCTACAGCGTAACGTGGAGCATTTTTAATTTTCCGCAAATCTGAAATGAATTTTTTTGCGTCTGACTCGTAGCTACTAGAAATCATCGTATTGATCCATTTCTACAGTCGAACGGCCCTGTTGTGGTACAAGGCAATCGTACATTTCAGTTTTCGGATCTAGCGTCAAGGCCTGATATGCTTTGCAGAAATTATCGTGAAATGCTTTTTGCACTTGGTACAGTGGAG
>Ga0326512_10000497_pt1 | contig 34666 bp, 46 predicted proteins | sample 1_2617_0518_D_FD_203652 | JGI IMG/M metagenome (GOLD analysis project Ga0326512, IMG submission 203652) | Bovine rumen microbial communities from UC Davis, California, United States - 1_2617_0518 | ecosystem: Host-associated > Mammals > Digestive system > Stomach > Rumen | place: USA... | reverse complement strand
CGTCCCCGTGGACAAAGCTCCGTTTTGAGCAATCCCGATTTTCCCACTGGTTTAGTAGGAATTACAATCCGTCAGAAATGGCGTTGGCGGAGAGGATACGGAGACAGGAGCCGTGAAATAACAGTGGATTCCTTTTCAGGACAGCCTACGGTGAATCAATAGATGTGTGTGAGGTGGAGAGGACATGAGACCGCCCGTTATATCCGTTCTGAACGGTTCTCATTGGAGTAAAGAGGAACGTGAGGAGAGACAAAAACTTGAAGAGAGCATCCGTGTGGACAGCGACAGGCTGGTTCCTCCCGATTTTTTGACCGACAGGGCGAAGCAGCTGTACGAACGTCTTGCATGGGAAATGCACTGGATAGATAATTTAGACCATGCCGATTTGGTTATGTACTGTTATTGCTGGGATAAAGTACAATCCCTGATGGAAAAGAACCGTGACGTGCCTGACACGTTGCAGGGAACAGGTTCTTCCGGACAGACGGTGCTGGTACAGAACCCTGACCGATTCGCATTTAAGCAGTACGCTGAGGAAATGCGAAAGATAAGTGGGAAAATCGGAATATCCCATACGGACAGGCTGCGGCTTCTGCAACCTGAGACACCCGATAAACCTGAGAACAAATTTGCCGCTCTGAAACGTAAAAGAGCATAATGAACAGACCCCTCTATGACGCTTACCGCTTTTACCATCTTGTTCACGGTAGGCGTCTTTTTTTATTGGAACAAACGGCAGTAATGGGATTAGAAGCCAGTCGTGGCGGCGGAAATAATATAATAACTGACATTCTTTTCAGGACGGTTTTTTGTAACCGCTAAGGTGTGTGTGGCATGAAGAACAGACGCTACCGCCCTGCCATGATTTTTAAGATAATAAAATTGACAGAATATTCTTGACATTTCTAAAAATATGGTTTACAATGTAGAAAATAAGTGTAATTATAAGAGGTTTTATATGTTTATGGGAGAGGGGAATTCAGATGGACAGTGTGACGGCTTATGCAAAGCTTGTCGTATCAGGCAAGCGTCTTGCAGGAAAGACTGAGATAGCCTGCTGCAAGCGTCATCTGAATGACCTGAAGCGGAAGGACATTGAATGGAGACCTGACGAAGCTGAACGTGTCATAGAGTTCTCCGAAATGCTTCATTACCATGACGAGAACGATGGCAACCGACTGAAACAGTTAAAATTAGCAGGTTTCCAAAAGTTCATCTTAGGTTCTATCTTTGGTTGGTACAAGAACGGTGTACGAAGGTTTTCTGAGACGTACATCCAAATGTCCCGGAAAAACGGAAAGAGCTTCATCTGCGGTATCATCTGCAGTTACATGAGCTACATGGACACCGTACAGGACGCCCAGATTTACACGGCGGCGACGAAGAAACAGCAGGCTAACATTGTTTGGAAAGAGACGGCAAAGTTTATCCGAAACGACCCTGAGCTTTCCGAACTGTATGATATCAAAGATTACTGTTATGAAATCTACTGCAAGCATGACGGTGTGAACAGTACGATTAAATCACTTTCGGGTGATACGAAAATCGATGGGTTCAAACCTTGGTGCGCCGTTTGTGACGAGCTTCATCTTCATAAGAACAATCAGATGGTAAAAGTTTTACAGGACGGCATGGTCGGGCTGAACAATTCCCTTTTGGTTTGTATCACGACGGCTGGATTCGACCTGACGGGCTACTGCTACAACCAGTACAAGTTTGCAAAGATGGTGGCGAACGGTGCCGTAAGAAAAGACGAGCTGTTCGTTTACATAGCGGAGATGGACATGCCTGACAGCCATACAGAATCTGACGAGTATGAAGCCACGTTATGGAACGAAAAGGAATGGGCAAAGGCGAATCCGCTTCTGATGTTCGATGACGACACGCATGTTACCAAAGACGAAGTGAAGATGAGGAAACTGCGTGCAGCTGCGATAGACGCAAAGACTAAGAGAGGCGACGACTTACGGGATTTTATCGTAAAACATCTTGATTGCTGGACTACGGTTGGCACAAATTCGCTGGTTATGTTAGGTGACTGGACGATGTGCGGCAGCGACAGGACGTTGGAAGATTTACGTGGAAGACGCTGTTATCTTGGTCTTGACCTTAGTAGTAAAAACGACCTTACGAGTTATACGTTCTTGTTTCCTCCGTTAAATACCGAGGAAAAAGCATATATCTATACGCACAGTTTTCTTCCGGAACACAAACTGGAAGAACACATCAAACGTGATAATGCTCCGTATGACCAATGGTACAAGAACGGTCTGATAACGCTCACAAATGGTCCTGGGACATATGGTCTGATACTGGATTACAAAAGCGTACTGGCAAAGCTGAAATCCGATTTAGAGATGTTCAGTTTGGAAATCATAAAGGTCGGGTATGACCAAAGCAATGCGGCGGCTATCCTTCCCGACTTGCAGGAAATCTGCGGAAGCGACCTGATAGAGGTCGGGCAGTATCCGAAATCACTTTCGGATGCTACGAAGAACTTCAGGGATACGGTCAGGGCGCATGCGATTGAATATGACAGACGCAACGAATTGTTGACATGGTCTGTGGTAAACACGAAGATTGTGACCAACATTTATCAGCAGATTATTGCCGATAAGATAAAAGGCAGGATTGACCCTGTTGACAGTGTTTTGGACGCTTGGAAATGCTGGTTCTTGGACGGCATGGAAGTGCCTGAACCTGAAATGACTTATGAGGAAACGATGGAAACGTGGAGAGAAATCAATGGAATTTTGGGCAAACTTTAAGAAGAAATTTCACAATGAAGAATCCGTTACGTCTGAGCCTACGTTGGCTTCCGCTGCTGCGTTGCGTTTCTTGCGTGAGGAAAGCGGAGACAGTGACAGTGATATAACGCCTGATACGGGTGACGCAACGTATTACACCTGTCTGAAGATACTGTCAGAGGCAATGTCGAAAATCCCGTGCTGGGTACGTGGTGCTGACGGCGGCAAGGTGACAAACGGCAGGCTTCCCTATTTGGTTGGTCTGAAACCTAATGATTTTCAGACGGCGGCTGAATGGCTTGGGTACATGGAATTCTGCCGGAACCATTATGGGAACGGCTACAGTGTGGTGGTTTACCGCAACGACGGTGAAATTGACGGTCTGTATCCTTTGAATCCGTTGCAGGTGACCGTAATGGTCAACAATACAAGGGATTTTAAGGCGAAATACTGGTATCAGTACACTGGCGGCAACGGTGTGTTAAACATCGATGCTGGAAACATTATCCATGTAAAAAATTGGTATCGCAGGTACGAAAACCCGATTGTAGGCATGCCCGTGAAAGACACCCTGTATCGTACCATGGCTGGCGTGAAAAGCGGTCAGAACGTACAGAACAGGTTGTTCAAACAGGGCATGAATCCGAACAGTTGCCTGAAATACACTGGCGATTTAAGCAAGGAAGGTCGTAAGAAGGCTTTACTGGATTTGAAAGAGGTCGCTGGCGTTATCGACAACCGTATCTTCACCGTGCCGATGGGCTGGGAACTGACGCCGCTGCAGCTGAACCTTGCGGATTCGCAGTTCCTTCAGATGAGGAAGTATTCCAGCAGTCAGATTGCGGCTGCCATGGGCATTCCCAGTCAGATGTTGAACGACCTTGAGAAATCGAGTTATTCGACGGCTACGGCGTTACAGCTTGCGTTCTTACAGAGTACGTTAAGTTATATCATTGAAATCTACGAACAGGAACTGACGGCGAAACTGCTTACCGAGAGCGAATTTTTAAGCGGTATGGGTATTAAGTTCAATCTCAGCAGTTTGTTACGGTCAGACCCTGTACAGCAGGCGACAATGCTTCGTACCTATGTGGACGGAAGTATTTATAAAATCAATGAAGCCCGTGCGTTTGCTGGGTTGCCTCCGATTGACGGCGGCGATGTCCTTATGAAGATGCCGGGTGCGGATACTATCGGAGGTAAGGGCAATGAAAAGTAATGTCAAATGGAACCTGAAAATTAAGAATTCTGCTGAAAAGGCAGAAATTTGGATTTACGGGAACATCATTGACGACGTGGATGGCGGCTTTCTGAAAGCTTACCATGCTGACGAAGGGTATGTGTTCCCAGCGAAAATCCGTGAACAGTTAGATGAAATTGGTGACAAGCCTGTTTCCCTCTACTTTGCTTCAGATGGCGGCGACGTTAACGCAGGTTTTGCGATTGCTTCCATTATCCAGCGTTTGAAGGGTAAAACCACGGCTTACATCGACAGCTGGGCAGCAAGTATCGCCTCTGTCATAGCATTAGCCTGTGACAAAGTGATTATGCCTGAGAACACGTTTTTGATGATTCACAACCCGTCAACGATTTGCTGGGGAAACGCTGCTGAACTGAGGCAGTGCGCTGATTTACTGGATACCATGCGTGACAGCATTATCAAGATTTATAAGGCTCACGCCAGTGAGGAAACCGACTTTGTGAAGCTGATGGACGAAGAGACGTGGTTGAACGCAGAAGACGCTTCCAAGATTTGGAACCATGTGGAACGTGCAGAAGCTTCCACCAAGGCTGTTGCTTATTTTACAGGGTACGACAAGGCACCTGACTGCATTAAGAGGCATGAGGAAGAAGCCGTAACTCCTGTAGACTACAGCGACCTGATTAAACAGGCACAGGAGGTACTGGAAGATGGTAAGTAAGCAGAAAGCAGAACTGTTACGGCGTATCAAGGCTTGTAAGGATATGCTGGAAAACAAGGACACCGCAGAGGCTGTGAAAGCCGTGAAAGCGGAAGAATTAAAAGGATTACTGGTTGAGATGGCGGAACTGAATTCCGCTGAAGATAAAAATCATTTAAGTATAGTTAACGGAGGTAATGTAACTATGAATGAGAAACTTGCAATTGTTGCTATCAACAAAGCACTGCGTGGAATTCAGTTGACCGACGAGGAACGTACTGCATTGCGTAATGACGCTACCCCGACTGGTCAGCAGGGCGGTGTGGACGCTAAGGGCGGTTACCTGTGCCCGAAAGAATTCGTAGCTGACGTGGAACGGCTGGCAAGCGAGGACACCCGTTTGAAAGATTACGTGCATGTCCACAATACCACGTTCCGTAAGGGTAGTTATCCTATCCGTGACGAAGCCGCTACTGGTTTGACCAAACGGGCAGAACTGACCACCATGACTGCGAAAGATATCAATTTCAATACCGTTGAATACGAAATCGAAAACTGGTATGATTTCATTCCCGTGTCTGAGGAAGTAGAAGCTGATGCGAATGTCGACATCTTCGAACAGGTTCGTGAAGCTTTTGCGGAAGACCTCGTGTTGCAGGAAAATAAGGAAATCCTGACGGCAATGGATTCTGCCGCTGGCGGTTCCTCGACCGAGATTACCGGCTACAACGATATCAAAACTGCTTTGAATAAGGGTATTGCGGTTGCGGCTCGTAAGAACGCTGTTATCGTAACCAACCAGTCCGGCTGGGATTATCTCGACAAATTGGAAGACAGCACCCATCGTCCGTTGATGGTTCCCGACATTAAAGACCCGACCATTAAGCGGTTTGCTGGTTGTCAGGTGCTGGTGTTGGATGACACTACTCTGAAAAACGGTACTACGGTTATTGACGAGGGCGAGGTTACGGAAAAGACTGTTGCAACCATCCCGTTCTACGTGGGTGATTTGAAACGGGCAGTCTTGTTTGCAGACTTGGAAGGTTTTATCGTCAAGATGTCTAAGGATGCTGGTTTCCTGCAGGGTGCGGTTTACCTGAAAATCACTCCTCGGTTCGACGTAGTGAAGAAGTTCAGCAACGTGCTGAAGAAACTGGCGTTGGTTACTGACGAAGTGGTTGAATAATCAGTGGAACGATTGTGAGGTGCTGTAAATGCTGACTGTAGCTGAAGTGAAACAGCACTTACGTGTTGATTATGACGCAGACGATACGATGTTGGCGGGGCTTATCCGCTCCGCCGACAATTATATGCGTAGTGCGGTTGATGATTTTGACGCAAAGTTTGCGGCTTCTGAGAACTCAGAAGGAGACGACTGGGCAGAGGCGGTAAAGCTGGCGGAAAAGATTCTGATTGCTGACTGGTATGAGAACCGAACTCCCGTGGAAGCTGGCAAGGTAACGTCTGTACAGATGATAATCTACCAGTTGCAGCACACCAGTCCGAAAGGGTATGCAGGATGAAGACGGATTACAGCGTTAACGATTTAAAAGAACGTATAGCACTGCAGAAGGCGACCGTGGTTCAGGACGAAGAACTGAATCGTATTCCCACGTATAGCACTATGAAATTGGTCTATGCTGCAATGATTCCTAAGGCGGCTAATATTGGCTCTACAGGCGTTGCAAACGATTCACGCATAAGATATACCGTGGTGATACGCAAACAGTCGACTGAAGCAGAAATAAAGCGTATCGTGTGGCGTGGCAGTAATTACTATCCTGTAACTCCGTGGGTGGTGACAGACAGGTGGATGATAGCTGAGTTCAGTGTGGAGGTTCCTGACTGATGGCAAGGCGAAAAGGAAGGCATTCTTTAAAGAAGATATTGCAAAGCTATTCCAAAGAAGTCCAAAACGCTGCTATGGAGTCAATGAACAAGGCGGTTGAAGGTCTTGCTGAGGACATTAAGTCTGACATGGATGCTGCTGGTGTCAAAGAAGATACTGGTAACCTTCGTGGTTCGATTAAAGCCTTCTTAGCCAGTGAAAAGAAGCTGGAAAGCGGTGTAAAGTCTGAAGTCTACAAGAAGCCTTTACCTAAGAATCCGGGCAGCAGGAACCCTAATATGGTGTATCCTTCGAAGGGTGTGCCGTATGGAAGGTTGATTGAATACAGCCCAAGAATCAATAAACCGTTTTTTTATACCAGTTTTTATGAGAAACGGGGCAAGATTGTTGATGATATATTCGAAGCAATAAAGAAAGCAGGTTCAAAATGAGTGCTGATGTGTTTGTAAACTATGACAAAGCGGTAGCGGACATATTGAAGGCTGAGTTTGGCGAATCCATTGAGATTTTCCACGACAAGGCACCTGAGGTTGGCGACGCTGCCTATCCGTTTTTGGTTTACAAGACGTTGTCTGTGTCCCCTGCTTATTTCACCGATGACAAGATGATTTGTTACCAGCACGACGTGCGGGTAACGATTGTTGCGAAAAATGCTTCTGTGAAGAGCATTGAAAACAGTATCCTGAGTGCGATGACAGGCAAAGATTACGCATGGCAAGGCACTCACCCTACAGTTGAAGACCGTGAATACGGTGAGTTGTATGTACCTATGGACTTTATCAAAAAGTATTGGAGGTAATGTAAAATGGCAAAAATCAAAGTTGGCGTGAAGTCGTTCTATTTTGCCCGTCAGACCACTGAAGACACCAGTTCCAGTGCGCCTGTTTACGAGACGCCTCAGGCTGTCGAAGGCTTGCGTACGGTAAACGTGGAAGTGGAACAGTCGCAGAACGTTTTATATGCCGATGACAAAGCTTTTGCGTCTGAGAACGGCACGCCGGAAATAAAAATTTCTTTGGAATTAGCACAGATGCCGCTCGACGTACAGGCTAAGCTTTTGGGTAGCACGTATGACACTACTAACAAAGTTTTGGTGGATAAATCTACGGACAGTCCGCCTTACGTGGCAGTCTTGTTCTCTGGAACCATGTCCGATGGCTCTAACCTTGGTGTAAAGATTTACAAGTTGAAATTCGGTATTCCGAGTGACGAATATCAGACGAAAGAACAGGACGTTGAATGGCAGCCTCAGACGATTGAAGGCAAGGTCGTTGTGTTGCAGAACAACAACGAATGGCGGTATCGTCAGGTGTTCGAATCGAACGAAAGCATGACTTCGTTCTTTGCAAGCGTATTGCCGTCTTAATGTGTGGTATGGAACGGAGGTTAGGTTATGAGGGAAATCGCTGGTAAGAAGCCGCAGACTGATTTAAAAGCCATTGTTTGGCGGAAGTTTGCGGAAGTGACAAATGATGAAAAATTAGGGCTTGATGACCCTAACGGTATCGACCGTATCGCAGACTGTATCGGTATGGTTTACGGTGTGGAAGGTTCCTTGGTATTGGATGAAGTGCCGCTTTCAGAACTGATGAAGCTGTTCGGCGAATGCTACGGCTTCGTGAGTGACCTTGTGGCTGGCAGATTACCAAAAAACGCAGACGGGGTCGGGGTGGAATAATCCTGACCCCTTTTTCTTCAAAGATGTACCTGTATTATTACTTTACGGTGCGTTATAACTGGACTCGTGAACAGATTGACAATGAATATATCAGTTACCTGATGACTATATGGAGTATCGAATCAGAGTTAGAACAGGAACCTGTGCGAACGATTGATACCGTGTTTTAAAGTGTGGTGATTAATATGGCTGATAAGGAAAAAGACCTTGAGATACATATCGGTGCGGACATAGACGACTTCCTTGCTGACCTTCAGTTGATGGATAAAGCATATCAGGAATGTGTTACTGATATTGAAAACAAGAAAGCGGAAGTACGGTTGCAGACTTCTGTGGATATTTCGGCTGCCCGTGCTGCTGGTGACAAGATTGCGGAAATCGTAGCCCGTAACAGGGAACAGAACGACTTGCTGAAGCTTCAGACGGAAAAGGTCAACTTCTTAAAGAAGGGCTGGCAGGAAGTAGCGAAAGCTCAGGGCGAAAGTTCCGAGAAAGCAAAGAAGGCGTACGCCGCTTATCAGAAAGCACAGATTGTCCTGAACAATATGACAGAACGGAATAATCGTGGTGGCGTGATGAAGAACCTGAGCTTCATTGCGCCTGATACGTTCCGCAAGATTGAACAGGTTAAAAACGCTATTGCGGCGGTCAGTGCTGAATATCCGTCCATTGCTAAGTTTGCGCCTGCCTTAGGTGCTATGGCGACTGGCTTTGTTGCTGCTGGTGCGGCTGCGGCTGGTGTATATACTGCGTTGGTGAAGATACGTGACGGTGCGGTAGAATCTGCCAAAGAAGCGATGGCTGCGGGCGACGCATTGTACTACCTGAAAGAACGCCTGTCTGTCAACGACGCTGACGCAACCTTTTTACAGGGTGTGTTTAAGCTTGATGGTACTGACGTACAGGGTATCCTTGGTGCGATTCAGAAACTTGACAAAGCTTTGTTATCGGCTAACGAAGACGGTACGAAGGCTTCACAGGCAATGGCAAGATACGGTGAAAGCTTGGTCAATGCAGACGGTTCCCTGAAGAACGCAAGGGAACAGTTAGAGGCTATCAGCCGTGCTTACGAGAAAGCTTCTGCGGAAGGCAAAGGATTCCAGTTCCTTACGGAAACGGGCATGGGCAAATTCAGCAGCACGATTGCTGGTTTCTCAGGCTATGCTGAACGTGTGAAGGAAGTCGTAAGACCGTTGAACGAATCCGCTGACAAAGCACATGCTATGTCTGATGCTATGAACGACTTGAAGCTTCAGACGGAACAGGTTGGCAAAGTATGGGGCAATGCCTTGTTAGACCCCATGAAAGAAGCACTGAAGTACGAACAGCAGCTGAAGGCGAATCAGGTAAACTTCGAGAATGTGCACGCCGATGAACTACAGAAGAGTGCTGTGTGGGCTGGTGAATTATACAAGCGGTTCTCTAACCTTGAAGCTATCATAGGTCGTATCAAATCTAAGGGTCTGATGGCTTTTGATGGTTTTGCTGACAGTTCTATCGGGAAGGTTTTGATAGCGACTGGCGAAAAGCTTACAAAGTGGGCTGCGGAAAAGTTAGACTTGCAGTTAAACTTTGATATTCCTAACTCTGTGGCTGATTTTAAGAAGGCACAGGATACGATTCAGAAGACAGCCAAAGAGAATCCTATCAAACAGGAAATCAGCGTTGAGGTCAAAAAGGCGAACGACAAGCTGGATAAGGCTTTGCGTGACGCTAAGGCTTCCGATTATCAGAAAGAATTATACAGGCTTCAGGACGAGGTAGCTGGGTACCAAAAGGCAGGAGCCGATAAATTAAAGATAGAGGAATACTATCAGACTGAAAAGGCGAAAATAGACGAAAAGTACGCTTCCAAACGGAACAGCGAACAGGAACAGTTGCGGAAGGAAGCAGAAAGCCGTGTACAGGCGGCGAAACAGGCTTCAGAACAGATTCAGCAGGTCTTTATGACGGAGACACAGCGGCGCATTGCTGAGATTGAAAAGCAGAAAGAAGCATGGATTCGTGCTGGTGCCAGCGAGGTCGAGGCGACCCGTGCGGCGGAACGTCAGAAGGCTGAGGCTCGTATGAGTGAGGCTGAGCGGACGTTGCGTGAGAACGTGAAGCTTGTCCGTAAAATGCAGCAGGAAGAGGCAAAAGGCGGAAACTGGCAACAGCGTGTTATGGATTGGCAGGATAACCAGTACATGAAGAAGAACGGGTTCAAACCGTCCGATATCTCTGCGTTACAGAGGTACGGCACCGACCTTGTGAATCAGCTTGCGAATGCGAGAGACCGTGTATTTTCGGGATTTGGCGGAAGCGGTGGCAATGCGACGACCAACAATACGGTGAACAACACCGTGAACATCGACAGACCTGTGGTAACGGACGAATCGTTCCTGAATCAGTTGGTTGACAGGGTATGCGATAAGCTGGTTCCCGTTATGAAACAGGCTTACGGTGGTCAGCAGAACTCGTATTAATGAGGTGGTAGCATGATACAGATTGGAACTGCCCCTGACTGTGTTAAAAGTACGGGCAAGGGTGAAAACTACGGCTTTGAATTTGATGACCGTCAGGAACTGGTGAAGACCATCCACGGAGCGGTGGTCGTTGACCCGTGGAACGGAAGCAGGGTTTCTTCAGGCGACGTTGTGACCGTAACGGCAATGTTCGATACGGCTTCTGCTACCACGGTCAGAGGCTGGTGGGCTGACAGGTCGAAACATAACGTGACGCTGGACGATGGTTCTACCATTCCAAATGCACGTATCATCGTACGGCGTATTGAATTCATCAATTTGTACGAAACAAGGTTCTGTAAGCTGGGCTTAGAGTTTTGGAGAGTGTAACCATGGATATGATAGCTATTTTTAAGGGTTCCCCGACAGCTGGCAGCAGGGACGGTGTGGAAGTATCAAGCGGCGATTTGATGGATTCTCCCGTTGAGGCGATTCTTGACCGTGGCGATTCCATTAACATTACGCTTGCGGTACGGTGCGTTAACGGCTGCAGTACGGACGAGGTGACGCTGACGAGCAATGAAGCGTGGCTGAGGTTATCAAAGACAGGAAGTGCGAATTCTTGGACAGATGAAATTGAAATCCAAAACGTAGGTGATACGAATGTTTTGTTCTACGCAAAGATGACGGCTGGTTCCGTAGTGGGAGTGCATACAGGAAGTATCACGCTGCAGGCTGAGGTTGAGGACGGTGCGTAACGATGGCTTTAACCGAACAGATTATAAACTTTCATACCAAACGTACAGTAAAAGCAGTAATTAACAGGAGCTACGATACACGATACGTAGTTCCTGTTTCTAATGTGGATTATTCAGACCTGAACATTACGCTGGGCAGCCACACTTTATCGGACACGTTTTCTTTGCAGACACCGCTGAATCCGTTAGACATTGATTACGAGGTCAGAGGCACGCTGCAAGACTTCGATTACTGGTTCAAGGTGGAATCGGTGACTGAACGGAACAGGCTTTTTTCTTTTACCGGCAGATACAGCACTGACAAGCTGAAATACACGTACTATCGGCTTGTGTTACGGTATTCGAAGCAGCAATACGAAGAAGAGCCTAAGAACGTATCGTATTCCTCCCGTGCCTTAATGGAACTGCTGGCAAGAGGATTAGGGCTGACACTGGTTTATCAGGCATGGGACTGGCTGTATCCAGTCAACAAGCTTGATGAAGATGACTATTATTATTACTTTGGTCTTACGGGTACTTACGGAAGTCTGATTGCGAACCTGTTCGGTTGGCTGGGTGATTTGCCGCATATAGATTTTAATGTCTTTATCAGGACTGATAAGCTGTACGTCATACAGAGAGGGCAGGAAACAGGGAACACGGTAACTGTATTGGACTGCGGCTTCCCATACTCTGTCACTAAGAATCGGGTTCACACGGAATGGAACGGCAGCGGTGGCAAAGACGAGGATAAGCAGGAAGACCCTGATAATATGGTTCCGTTTTCAGGAACGATTCAATGGGGCGATGTATCAATCACCTATGAGAATGGGTATGTTATGAGGGAGACCGACGGTGACGGCAACGAAACGACGTACACGTATATTGAACACGGTGACGTTGACGGCAACATGCAGACATACCTGAAAGTGAAAGAAACACTGAATGCGACGAACGGCACGGCTTCCAAGACGGAGTACGAATATCAGGACTTTGGTACTGAATATTATCTTTCCATGGAAACGGTTTATACCGACGGTGACTACAACAACGGTCACCCTGATTATTCGAATGCAGATGTGGCGATTACCACGCATACGCCTATCGGTAATGGCGGCTGGTACGGTCACACGACCAAAGACGCCGATGGTGAAATACTGGATACTGGGCTGTCACAGGGCGCACCTGGCAACAGCGTGAGCCAGTACATGGTAGATAAGACACAGGAAGGCTTTAAGAGCCTCGAAGTTGAGATTATGGAAGAGATTATCGCAGGTATCTTGCGGTATCTTCATCCTCCGCTGATTAATACGAACTATCCTGTAAAAGACCGTCAGACCATTGAACAGTTGGTAGACGCAACGGACTGGCTGAACAACAGGATAGAAGAGCGTGTGAGCTTAGAGGTATTGAACAGCAACCACATATTTGATTTCAACGATATTATCAGGTTCCGTGACCACGATTACCATTTGGAAACCAATAATATCAGGCATAGTGCTGAATACGGTTTAAGACAGGCTATAGAGATTGTGCGGTGGTATTGATGGCTGGGTTAGCAGATTTTGAAAAAGCGTGTCAGGAAATAGCAAAAAACGTTCAGAACGCAGGTCGTGCTGCGGAAGGCACGATACAGGGTTCCATGGTCAATGTGAACGGGCAGCTGTATCCGTATGAGGTGGCTGTTCCGATTAACGTACATAGCGGAAGCCGTGTATGGGTTCATATTGCAGGAAACAAGGCGGTGGTCATCGGTGGCTAAACGTGTAAGGATAGCAAGCGTACAAGGGAATACTGCGATAACTGCGGACGGTGAACGTATCGAGATTGTCGGCAACGCACGGGTGAACAGCGGAAGCTATGTGTGGACTGATGGTGTCGTGGCTTACGGTTACGTGCCTACTGGCGGAGAGTACAAACGCACACGGAAGAAGCTTGGCGGAATCCTGCCGATGTACGGATATGTTAATGATTCGTATCTTGATGACATGGGTGGCGTTGTGATACCTGCTCTCACGGGTCAGCCTTCAGGCGTAACCATACCGTCTTACACGATTCCTATGTGGAAAGGGAAACCTACGTTCCTTAATGACGGAAAGAAGTTTTACAGCTTCCGTGGCGGCTGGGATTACCCGAAACTGTATGCCACAGGCAAAGAACAGCCTTACAACATAAGCGGTCACAGGCTGTATTTGGGCAATGACGATAAGGGAAACTGGTTTTGGCAGACGGGTAACTATTGCTGGCAGAAGTCGCATATGGAGTCTGTTACCTATCCGAAATTAGAGTATCAAGGCAGGGAATATGACCCTGACGCTGGCTATTATGTGGAAGTGTACGATAAGGTCACGGAAACATTCGACGCCGATGATAACACCAAAAGCGGTCAGGCGTATGAGTATCCTACCTATTCACTGGACAATACCGACCACAATGATTTGGCGTTGGTGTATGGCACGCTTGGACGTGACATAGACACGATTTCTCTTCAGCCGATTGTGGACGATATCCTGAACACTGCAAAAAGCATGATAAAGCAGTTACAGGAGACGAAGCCACAGGGAGCGTCGCCTACGTCTGTTCCATATTATGGCGGTCCGCCCGACCCTGTGTTGTGTGAGTTTGCGCTGATTACAAAGGAAGGGCATAATCCTCCGTGCGATACGAACAGTTCCCATGGCGGTTCCCCGTTGTATGTTCCAAACTGGCGTAGCATCAACGAATACACGAATGGCGGAGAAGATTCGACACAGGCTTCGAGCGTTATCAGGGCAGGATATTACAGTCCACTTGCAGGCGAATACCGTGTGATACAGAATCCGTTGAAAGACGGTGACGTTATCCAGTTTATGCTTACGGTCACAGCTGAGTTTCAGTGGTTCCCTTACTACATGGAACTGGACACTACCAAACACTACCGTCCTGCTATTACTGCTGCTGGTGCTTATTTGTGGAACACTGGCTGGATAGATTATGAAGGTTCGTGGTTGATTACCGTGGAGAACGGGCAGGTCACCAAAAGTGAAATATCACGCCGATTTGACGGTATACAGGACTACCATAGCGTGATACCAGCCTCTATCAGGAATCAGTACACAGAACGTGCCTGCGGCGGTCTGACTGTACAGAACACGCCCGATGTCAATATAAGCAGCAAGTGGATTCGCAGGATAAAAAAAGGCAGTATCGTATTTCCTAAGTCTTTCCAAAACATATATGCCGTTGTGCCTTACGACAAGAAGACGGTGTTCGTGTACGGTGAATTAGACTGGGACGACCCTGATACAGACAATGCGTTTGTTTATGTGGTGGGCGGTACATCTGCCACACTGAAAAACGCTGGCGATATCGGCTTTTCGTATGACACAGTAATCCGCAATGACAGCTACGTGTTTTCGGAAGACTATACGAAGCTGAAAAAGCTTTATACTGCATTAGAGAATATTCCGTATGTGGAACAGGATAGTTGATTAAATAGGTAGATACTTATTGACATTTTCAGAATATTTTTTTATAATAAAGGAAATAAGGGTGGAGGTGCGACATGGCTGTAATATCTGAAGCAAAGCAGTTCGGTCAGAGAGTGTATTTACACACGTTTTCAGACCGTGGCATGAAGATACACTGTGTAGGCGACCCTGAGGACGTTAACTACAATGAAGCCGTAGACCTGCTGGATACAAGCAGGGTTTACGTTGAAACAGAGATTCCCGTATCTGTGTTTAATGATTAGGAGGTTTTACAATGGCTTACAAGATTACCAACAACTGCATTTACCTGACCCGTGGTGATAGTGCTGCACTGGAACTTCAGGTAAAAGACGAAGAACAGCAGACTTACGACTTCAGTGAAGACGAAGTGGTCTTGACCGTGAAACGCAGCTGTACTGATAAGAAAGCGTTGATTCAGAAGACGTTTTCTGATTATGACAGCGAAACTGGCAAGGCTACCGTGGTGTTCAACCCTGAAGATACGGAGAACCTGCCTATGGGCGACTACGTTTATGACGTACAGCTCACGCATATCGAAAATGCTGGTGAAGAAAACGAAACGGTTGAAAGAGCGACTATCATTACGCCTCACACGTTCACGTTGGGTGCGGAAGTAACTTGGTAACATGGAGGTGGACACAATGAGTAATACACAGGAAGTTTTGTTGGGCATACTTACGGTTAAGGCTGCATTGACTGCTGAAATTTCTCCGGGGCAGTTGCCTGTTTCTCCGAAACTGCAGGAAAAAAGCGTTACTCCTACCAGTTCAGCACAGGAAGTTACTCCTGATGCTGGCTATGATGGATTAAGCAAAGTGACTGTTGGTGCATCTGCAGGCGGTGACAATACTATTGTAATTAATGGTATGGTTGAGGAAATTCCTTATAGATTTTTTCAGGACTGTACTAATTTGACAGGTTTTGAACATAGTTTTAATGGAGCTACTGCGTTGACCATTAATGCAGATGCGTTTAAAAATTGTACTGGATTAAAGACGGTTAAAGTTCCTCATTGTGCTACTATTAAATCAGGTGCATTCAGTGGTTGTACAGGCATTGAAGATTATTGGTTTGGATATAAGAACACAGGTACGCCTTCACAGCCTCCTGATTTGTTAGGTTATATTGCAGGCAAGGACGGGTTTAAGATTCACATTCCTGCAGGAGCTACTGAAATATTTAAAACGAATGCGTTTTGGGATTATTATTCTGACCATTTTGTTGAAGACTATGTTCTGTAATGAGGTGGCATCATGCAAAAATTAACTTTAACTGGTGAAATTTCACCTGGTCAGGTTCCGGGCGGTGGTACACCCATACTGCAGGAAAAGACCGTGAACCCTTCAAGGCAGTTGCAGGAAATTACTGCGGACGAATCTTATGATGGGCTCAGCAAGGTTAATGTGACTGCCACAGCATTGAAGAACCTTACCATTACTCCTACTGCCCAGCAACAGGTGATTGATTTGCCTAATGATGCGGTTGGCTATGGTGTCATTACTGTGGAAGCAGGTGGCGGACCAGCTGCAGACAGCATGGTTGGATGGTATACGGGTAATGAAACAAGTCTTGCCTTTACTGGTTCTGAAGTGAAAGGATTAAGACAGGCAGGCGAATTGAACCTTTCATTTGCCAATGCTGCTACCATTGGTGATTATGCTTTTACACGGATGCGGATTAAAAGCATTTCTGCACAGAACAAGGCATTAAATATTGGTGCCCATAGTTTTGATAATTCATTGTTTACGGGCAATATAGAGTTCACTGCTTCTGCTATTGGTGAAAGTGCATTTTATTATGCAGGTGCCAAAACTATTACTGTGCATGGTAATTGTGCTGTTTACGATAATGCTTTTGTACATTTATCCAGTGCAGACAACACCTATTGTGATGTAAGTTTGGCAGATACCACTGTATTAGGAAGTGATACATTTAAGTATGCAACGGTTAGAAATGTTGATTTGTCATCTGCTGTTACTCTTGATGGTAGTACATTTGCCAATGCTACAATATCGGGCGAAGTAGATTTATCCAATTATGTTGGTGTGGCAGCATCAGGTATGACAGGCAGGTTTATGTCTGCTACTGTTACAGAGACTGGGAGCCTGAAACTTCCTAAACTTGAATATGTGAACCAAAGGGATTTTTATGGCACTAAAGTTATGGGTTCCCTGAGGTTGCCTTCTGTCAAAGAAGTTAAGCAGAACGGATTCCAAACTTCCTCTATCAGAGGCGGGCTTTATCTTGACAGTGTGGAAACATTTGGAAACAGTGCTTTGGCATCAATTGGAGAAAGTGCTTATCAATATGATATATACATCGGAAGCGAATCTGTTCCAACTGCTGTTGCAGGAATGTTTGGAAGTCCAAAAGCTTCTGCTGTTGTTGTCCATGTGCCTGCAGCCATGTTGCAGTCTTATTTGGATAATTCTGTATGGGCTGGGCTTGTTAGCAGCAAGGTGTCTATTGTTGGTGATTATGTGAAGGCATAAGAAAGCAGGTGACGGCTATGTGGAATCGCAATACCGTGTGGGCGGCTCTCGTAGCCGTCCTTGTAATAACTGGCGGTCTGTACTTTACCTACAATAAAGGGTATGACAAGGGCTATAAAGAGGCTTATGATACCGCATACAGTAAAGGGTACAGTGACGGTTACAAAGACCGCAACAAGCTTGCAGAACAGCAGATAGCGGACGCTGTGACCGCCAACACAAAGACCGAAACGAAGATAGTCTATCAGAAGATACCGTACAACGGCAACGATGTTCAGGTTCATACAGAAAAGCCTGTAGTGACAGTAGAAGTAAACGGCAAGAAGCAGGAGATTGAACAGCATTCAGAAACTGCTGACCTTGCTGTGAAGACAGAAACTGCTGTGAAGGTGAAAATTCCGGAACGTCGGTGGACCTTCGGTATAGGGACGGACGGCAAGAAGCCGATGTATATGTTAAAAGCTCCTATCAGCGGTGCTGTGGGAGCGTGGGTAGCAGGTGGAAGCCACAAGGTTATGGGTGGCGTTAGTATTAGTTTTTAACGGGGGTTAGACATGAGAAACACTATTTATTTAAGGAAAGAAAAACAGGTCAGGATGTTACGCCGTATTGATTTCGATGTTGATAAATACCAGTACACGAACACGCTGGGCATGGGATTGTCTTTTGCGTTTAATGAACGTGATTCTCGGAGTTTTAACGACGCAAAGATAGGTCATATCGAAGTCAGCGTCAGGGAACTGGGAGGCGAACACTTTTCGGAACGCTTGGAAGAGTTCCTCGTACGGGCGGCTGCCTTGTATGACGAAGTCATTTTGGGCAATACGAAACTTGATGAACCTGAAATTGTAAAAGTAGATTGAAATAAAAAAAAAGACCCTTGCGTAAACGCCCGTACAGCGAGTTTTACGGGGTCACGCAAGGGTTTTATCTTACAAGGAATTCCGGTGCGCCATACGTGAAATACGGCGTTAATTTGGGCAGGAGGTACACTGCGATGATTGGAAATATACACAAGCATTTGGTTGAGGCAGGAGCCTACCTGCAATACAAGATTTTGGCTGGGTTAGTAGCGGTTGTTTTCAGCGATGATTTCTTTAGGTTGATTACAGTGTTCTTTTTCCTCGAACTGTTAGATATCTTCACACGATGGATAGCACTCAGCAAACGGTGCTACAAGGATATCTATCCGCAGTCGCCATGTGGTATCAGAAAAGCGATTTGTTTTCTGTATCAGGCACACAGGTGGCGATATATAAAATCAGCGTATCTTCGTGACGGGTTCGTGGATAAGATGCTTCTGTACCTGTTCTTGCTGCTGACTGGTGCGTTGGTGGACGCAGCCCTTCAGATTGGTCATACGCCCCGTGTGGTAACTACGATAATCGTGGTGGTACTTGGGTCAACGGAAGCCCTCAGTATCCTCGAAAATCTTTCTGAATGCGATATCGGCGTGGTCAGTAAGATTCGTGACAAAGTAAAGGCAAAGTTTGATGAACAGAAGTAAAGGTTGGTGATACATATGCAGTACGCTTCAGAACTATCCACAGTAAGTTTGGAAGATATCAAGGAAATGGCACGGGAAGTCCGTGGCAAGGTCAACAACGTCTTCCTTCACTGGTCAGCTGGCAGGTACGGTCAGGTCTACCCTGACTATCATATCAGCATTGACTATGACGGCAGAATCTACCTTCCCGATAACTGCCGTGATTTAAGCCAGTACAGGGTACATACCTATGAACGGAACTCTAATTCTATCGGCATTGCGGTTTGCGGCTGTTATGACGCAACCGCCAACAACGGGTACAACTGTAACTTAGGTTCGGAACCTGTCACGGAAGCCCAAATCGAAGCCATGGCTGCGGTCGTTGCCTGTATCTGTAAAGAAGCATGGGTATCGGTCGACAACGTCCTGACGCACTGTGAAGCAGCACAAAGGCACTGTCCACCGTACGGTCCGTATAGCGGTGACCCTGAGACCCGCTGGGATTTATGGTTTCTGAAAGACTATGACGGCTGCATGAAACCGGGCGGTGAAGTGCTTCGTGGCAAGGCAAGATGGTATCTTATGAACGGCATATAATTTGCAATTAAAAAGCCTGCGTGGTACAATGACTACGCAGGCAATTTTATTTGGAAAGGAGACCTGATGACAGTGAGAGAACCGTATGATGAGAACGTCGACTACGAGCTGATACGTGACGTTGCGTTAGATGTGGTGGAGTATGTAGACGAAAGAAGAAATTTAGGTGTCATGTTAGGAATGGTAAAAGAGATGGAAAAAGCGATTCGAAGGATTGATAGACACCTGCGGGACAAAAAGGATTAACGCTAATTTAAACACAAACAAAATAAGGAGCTAACGATTTGTTAGCCCCTTATTTTTTTATTTTCTTTTCTTGTTTTGTTCTTTCATTATACGCTGCATTTCTTCTGCGTCTTCTACCAAAAGCTGTTTTGCCATTTCAGGAACGGGACGGTCAAAGAAGTTAATCCAGCCATTGCAATCGTCCTTCAGCAGTTCAATCAGGGCGTCTTCCGTATGTTTGTCTGCTGCCCTGTTGAACGCCTGCAGCTTAATCAGGAACACGTTGAATTCCCTCATAAGGTCGTTGGTACTGCGGTTTGTAAGGTTCAGATTTGATTTTAACATAGAATCCCTCCTAATAATATTATGATGGTAATATTGTATCATGTAGTCCGTTTTTTGTAAAACGTGGGTGGTTCTTTGTTGTTGTATTCCCTGATGAGCGGTTTCGCATTATTCTTTATGACATCGGGCGTTATCACTACATCAACGTTTTTGTATTTGCCGTCGACATCGTAGAGTATATCCATTATGCTTCCTCCGAGTACGGTCTTTAATCCCCGTGCGCCCGTGCCGATTTCCATTGCCTTTTTTGCTATCTCACTACAGGCGGCGTCTTCGACTGTCAGGTGACAGGACGCTGCGTCAAGCAACCGTTGGTAATCGTAAATCGGCGATATGCGTGATTCTTTAAGTATCTTGTACAGGTCGTCCTCTGTAAGGTCATAGAACCTGCAGCGTTGCGTAATACGCCCACAAAGCTCTAAACTGAATCCGTAGTTTATCAGGTCTTTTGTGGTGGGAACGTCAACCTCGGTTTGTATGTTTGCCTTGCAGTTGAAACCTATGTCGTAGACAATGCGTTCAGGCTTCAGCATGTCGGCGAATGCGCCTGAGAAGATGAACAGGATATCTGTCGTATCTATCTGCTGGGAAAGCTCGTCTTCCCCGAATCCTTTGCCTCCTTCCACGATTTTCAATAAACTGTTTATCATGTTCTTTGCGTATCCTGGGTCAGTCGAAGCTTGGTTCCGTGGTGCTAACTTATCAAACTCATCAATATAAATTATTCCAGTTTCGCATAAATCAATGATGGCTTTATTGACCGCACGACCACGTTTTGATTCATCGCTGAACTCTAACGGGTCAACGAAACGGAACACGTCCTGACTGATAATGTTCTTTGCGCTGCTGATTAAATCCACTAAGATACTGTCCACGCTTCTTCCCTTGTATCCTACTGCGGACAGTGTGTTTGCGCCTACGATAGCGAACGGTATGGGCATATCCAAGGCGTTCAGTGCCACGGTCAACGATTCTGTCTTTCCCGTGCCTGAGTTTCCACAGACAAGCAGAAGGTCTTTTCGTATCCTGTCGCAGTGTAGTTTGTTATAAATGATTCTGCTGATGTGGGCTGACAATGCCGTTGAGATTGTCCTTATGCCGTTCTTTTGACCTACGATATATTTACTGATGATTTCTTCAATATTACGTGGTGTTGTATGCGTTAATGGCTTCAAAGTTATCACCCTCTTCCGTTTGACATACCGTAACACCTATTATCATGATAACGTTTTCCGCCTTCAGTTTACACGCCTCTTCCATGGGCGTTGCTGGTGGCAGAGGCTTGCCCATTTGCTTTAATGCGGCTGTGTACATATGTACCTGTGCGAAAGCGAACCCAGCCGCTTCGATTTTGCTTTCTGCGCAATGGATGGCGATAGCTAAATCCAAGTCCGGGCAGATGGCGTTGTAGGTTCTGTGTTCTGTATCTTCCGATATCACTACAGGATAATGTCTGAATAACATGCGTTTCCTCCTTCCCAACCGTTGCGTCTTTGACCGACCGTAAGTACATATCGGTAAATTCGTCACAGTTGAAAAATACATTGAATGTGATTCTGTCTTTCATAACTATGCCTGTTGCGTGTTCCCATGTCTCAGGCTCCGCAAACAGCAATTCAAGATAGAATCGGTTGAACAGTCTTGTGGCACCACTTTTTGGAAGGTGGTAAGCAACAAGGTCGCAGTTGCAGAACTTGGGCGTCAGCATGCACTGGCTGTTTAGCCTGTGGGCACCGCCTATCGTGACCTGCTGCCCCGTCTGTAGATTCTGCGGACTTGCATAGAACGCACGGAACTCGAAGCATAGGTCGTCTGCGTCGGTGTTTCTGCTTTTCTTTTGCAATCGGTATGTGCGTTCTGATGGTGTAAGAATAACTGTGTCCACGGCACCGTAGATGTCCTGCTGTCTGACACAGCCTTCGTCTGCTTCGATGGCGAATTCCATATATAACGGAATGCGTTGTGCAAGTGCGTTATGGATTGTTTCTGCGGCAGTCTTCCATATATCTTTTTTTTTAGCATATAATCACTCTTCCTTTCTTTTTCATTTATTTCATTTTTTTCGGCGAGCGTTTTGCCCGTTGAAATGAAAAACACGCCAACACACGGAAAAATGGGTGGACGCATATCTGCGTCCCCATTTTGTACCGTGGGGAAGGCGTGTTTTAATGAGGCGGGCAAAATGATATAGCCGAAAAAATGAAAAGGTTATATAATATTAAAAAAGTCTCAAATGGAATAATTAAATGTGATGGGTGGTGGCTTTCCTTGTTACCTGTGATTAAGTGGGTTGGCGGTAAACGTCAGATATTAGATGAAATCAGGAAACATGTGCCTGAGAAGATAACTAAATACTACGAACCATTCGTCGGCGGCGGGGCTGTCGCCTTTTCCCTGTGCTGTAAAAACGCCGTATTAAACGATTACAATGACGACCTGATGAACATGTACCGTGTGATACGTGACAATGCAGGAACACTGATTGCGGCGGTAGACAGGCATTTACAGAATCACTCTCAGGAATACTATTACAAGGTCAGGAACTTAGACCGTGAAGAGGCGTGGAAGAAGGCTGACAACCTTACCAAGGCTGCAAGGCTTATCTATCTGAACAAGACGGGATTTAACGGTCTGTACCGTGTGAACAGCGAAGGTCTGTACAACGTGCCTTGTGGAAGGTACAAGAACCCGACCGTGGATTACGACAACCTTGTGGACGTAAGCTGTTACCTGAAGATGAACCAAGTAAGGCTGGAAGCGGTCGATTACAAGATAATCATCAAAGACGCATTGAAACAGAGGAACAAGGCTGGCGTGTTCGTTTACCTTGACCCACCGTATGTACCGTTGAATGCGACATCGGCGTTCACGAACTATACGGCGGACGGGTTCGGCATGAAAGAACAGACCGAACTGAGGGACTGCTGTATAGCCCTGAAAAAGGCTGGTATCAAATTCTTGTTATCTAACTCATCGGCACCTGCCGTGTATGAACTGTATGAAGGATTCCATATAGAAGAAGTCCAAGCGAAACGTGCGATTAACAGTGTAGGAAACAAACGTGGTGCGATAAAGGAACTGTTGATATCATGACAAAGAACGAAGTGGCATGGCAGGGTCTGATAGATAAATACGATATCTTGTCTCATATTGCAAGTGAAGGCGAATTCCATATAACAGCCAATCAGGTACGTGAGTTCCGTGAGCCACGGTTAGCCTTAAAGTTTGACAGTACCGAACAGCTTCCAAGCCAGTTCAGGGACAACCAAATCAATTTGCTGCCAACCAGTAATAATACCTATGTACTGAGTGACTTTCTGTTATATGAAGAAGTGCCTGAGGTTTGCGGTGAAATTAAACAGGTAGCACGACCGTACTATGAAACCACGAACGAGCGGTCAGAAAGCAATGTAATAAATCAGCTTATCCTTTCCAGCATCCTTGATGACTTCTTAGAAACGAGTAACCTGAAGGAGACCTTTAACGGCAGACAGGGAAGCGGCGAATTCGATTTTACCTGTGACACGGTCAGGGGCGTAAAACGGAACGTACATGTAAAGGGCGCACAGATTGAGATAGACGGCGGTTTTGAAGATGCCAATGTAGTTGTTATCATGGAAGCAAAAAACGTCCGCCACGACGATTTCCTTGTAAGGCAGTTATATTATCCATACAGGACATGGCAGCATGAGGTGACGAAACCTGTCCGATTATTGTTTGTGGTATACTGCAATGACATCTACAGCCTGTACGAATACCGATTCCGTGAACTGACAGATTATAGCAGCATAGAACTTGTACGAAGCGGATTCTACACGTTCGTAGAAGATATGCTAATCAGCTTCGATGAACTGGACGCTATCCGCAGGACATCGGAAGTTGAACCGCATGAGATACCGTTTCCACAATGTGACCGATTGGACAGGGTCGTATCCTTACTGGATATACTGAACGAACACGGGGCGATGACCGCACATGAGATAGCAGAAGCCATGGAATTCACGGAACGACAGGCGGATTATTATTTTAACGGCGGAGCCTACATCGGGCTGTTCACCAAAGACGAGAACAGGAAACGGACGCTTACACGCATGGGCGAATTGATAGCGAAAATGCCCTATAAGCCACGCCAGCTTGCATTGGTAAGGCAGATACTAAGGCATGCGCTCTTCAAAGACGTATACGATGAAATGCGTGCGTTACATGAGGTTCCTCCTGTTCAGCGTATCATGGAAATCATGGTAGAGAACGGAATCAATATGGGAGAAGCCATGTTGCACAGAAGGGCGCAGACGGTCGCAGGCTGGCTGCGGTGGATTGCAGGGTTAACTGAAATTACCTTACAGCAGAATGATGAACATTGATAACTGAAAAAGTATTTTAAAACATGTTTTTTTTAGGTGTCCCACCGCACTTGATTCGGTAGTGTATCGGTGACACTCAAACATGCTGGAACCCAGTAAATAAGCCGCTGTGGCGGAATTGGCAGACGCACTTGACTCAAAATCAAGCGCCTTTGCGGGCGTGCCGGTTCGACTCCGGCCAGCGGCACCAACATATGTAGGAACCATGCGGATTTGAGCGTTGTCGGTATTATACCGATGACGCTTTTTTCTTTGCCTTTGGGACACTTAACATAATCTAAGTGTGCTTACAAAGGAGGCATGAACAAGATGAATGAAAGAACTTTGATGACGAATTTTATGTTGCAGCGTCAGGCAGCTGGGTTAGCAGAAACGACTCTTGCCAGTTACCGTTTCGCACTGAAAGACTACTGGCAGTACCTATGCCGTAGCGGTCTTTCTATGGCAACGCAGGAAACGGTCAGGGATTACCTTATTTACCTTCAGGGTAAACGGTACAGTGTGGCTACTATCCGTGACAAATGGCGTGTTCTGCATGCGTACTACCAGTACTGTGAGACACAAGGTCTGAGAGACAATCCTTTACAGGGTCTGCAGACACCACCACGGAACAAAGTCCATGCGAGGACGTTCTCCGTAGCAGAAGTACAATCAATACTATCGTATTATTATGGTAAAGATGATTTCTGTAGCGTCCGTGACCATGCGATAATGTGTCTTCTACTCGGAACAGGAATGAGACGGTCTGAACTGCTTGGGATTACTCGTATCGAAGGTGATTTTATCAGTGTCGTAGGAAAAGGAAACAAACTACGGAACATACCAGTATCCGCAAGCCTTAGGTCGTCGCTGAAACGATATACGGAAATGCGAGCATCCGTTGCACACTGTCCTTACTACATTATTACTAAGGATGGTAGCAGGATGACCGTTGGTGGTTTACGTTCTGTTTTCCGCAGGCTATCAGAAGGAACAGGAATATCAGGGAAAAGATTTTCACCGCACACTTTTAGACACACATACGCAACGGAATCTTTGAAAAATGGAATGGATATTGCAAGCCTTCAACGTGTTCTTGGTCACTCTGATATCGCAACCACGGCTATCTATCTCACATGGGATGATGATGCTGCGAAGGATGCGAATGAGAAAAGCAATCCATTGAATTCTTTCTTTGGTAAGTATGTAATTTAATTTGGTGTTTCTGTATCGTAAATTGTGTATATTTTGTATCCAATTTTAAAAGAATGTTATTATATTAAGCATCTCTGAAGTCAATGTTATTTAAAATTATTGTTTCAAAATTGTAAACACAAACGTCCGAGAAGTCTTATCTGTTAAGGCTTCTCGGTTTTATTTTGTACAATCGTGACGAAAATACCCATTGTCCGTATAGGGGTTGACAGTGGTCCGAGATGTGTTATGATGATACTGTAAAAACTTCATAAGTGATTCTTGCATAGGGATGAGTAAAGGAAACCCATAGCATAAAAGTTGCGTGCAACCAAATGTTATGGGTTTTTTTCTGTTACTCGTCCTTATTTTTTTGGTCTATCTGGTGTTAACAAATAATTTGAAGGGGTGCTTATTATGACTAAAAAGGCGTATTACAAGGAACTGAATGAGAAGGTTGCTATTCTTGAAGCTGTGCTTCGCAAAAAGTTGAATGCTCCGATGGCTATGGTTGCAGATGCTTCTTCCGAGCAGAAAGAAGAGCATATTGCAGCAACGATTGATTATTTATTCAATGAAGATTTGGCTTTCAATCTGTACGATGCGAAAGGCGAAAAGCAGCATTACGAGCTTTCGACAAAAGCATTTGACAGTGCTATGACAAAAGCTTGCTTCGAATATCTTTCCAATTATATGCACAATCTGCCGAATGGGCTTGCAGATTTCAATATGGAAAGATACGGTTCGCCTTATCCGTTTACCAATGAAAGCAATTGCGAGCTTGTTGACGATGGTTTTGTAAACCGGATTAGTTTTGATATCAATTATTTCTATGGGAAGAATTTCAGAGCTTTGCAGACTGTATTGGATATTGGCATTAAGTGTGTATTATGAGAGGCGGTGCGATTATGAACAAGGCTATGTTTGATGAAGAATATGTTCTTACTTATGCTTCCGATGAACTGTATGACTTCGTGTTAGATGTTCTTGCTGGTCGGCAGAAAGCAGACATTAAGTTTACGAAGAGCAAGATTATTGATATGTATGTGAATTATCGGTTTTGCAATAAGACGGGTAAATTCGATGGAAGCTTTGAGCAATATGTATATGCAATGTATCGCAGTCGTTTCTTGGAAAGCTTTAAGCTGGCACTGGTAAGAGGCGACTGCACGGTTGAAGACGGGATTTGATTGCAGAGAGGTGACCACCATGAATGAAGAAATGAACGAATTGCTTCCGATGGAAGATAAACCTAAGGCGACCAAGAAATCGCCTAAGAAGAAAAACACTTACGGGCAGTACGGCAACGTACAGCTGACCGATGAAGAACTTCAGAAACTGAAGGACGAATTCCCTGACTGGCAGGATAAAATCCAGCATCTCGATGATTATATTGCGACCCATTCTACGAAGTACAAGAACCATTACCTTGTTATCAAGACATGGGAACGCAACAGCGTGAAACGGAACAGCCCACAGCAGTTTTCGCCCATTGCCCCGACACCTGCAACGAATCAGCAGGAACAACAGGAACAGGCGGTTGACCCGTACCTGATGGTGATGTGGAATCTGTTCACGGCATTTGGCAAAGGCATTGAAACCGACAGGCAGCGTCTGTATGCTGACAAGCTTCGTCGATACAATCCAAAGATTGTCGATAAGGCTGCGGAACACATGATGATGACGGAAAGTTTCTTACCGCCGCTGGCAATGCTCGTAACCAAATGTAACGAACTTACCGAAAAGGCACAACGGATAGCTTGGACACGTAGTTTTGGAGGTGCTTTCAATGGAAGATTATGAAGGTTATGTAAACGCTCTTCCCTGTGATATCAATGCGGAAGCAGCTGTTCTGAATTCTTGTTTTTTAAGTAAATCCGCTATGGATTATGTTGCAGACTGGGTACAGCCCATTGACTTCTTCGACGTACGCCATCAGCACATTTGGGTAGCCATGAAACGCATTTATGACCGTGGCGAATCCGTAAATACGGTCTCCGTCATCAGTGAGCTTAATACCCTGCACACTCTCGAAGAAGCTGGCAGCATGGAAACAGTGACAGCACTTGCAAGTATGAACTACCTGCCCGATTCCATTGAAACCTATGCCAAAGGAGTTCGCAGGCTTGCCCAGTGGAGACAGTTAATCGACATCGGGCAGCAGATTAGTAACTTAGGTTTCCAGCGTTCTGACACAGCCGTGGAAGACGCACAGAACCTTTTGATGAATTCCCTCTCTACAGGGGCAAACAATACCGCAACCGTCATCGGAAGTAACATCGAAGAGGCGGTGGCAGGATTGCACGATGCCTTATCAGGAAAGCTTTTAGGTGTGACTACAGGGCTTCCCTTATTGGACAGGCTTACCCGTGGTCTCCGCAAAAAGTACTACACGTTACTGGCTGCAAGACCTTCTGTGGGTAAGACGGCATTAGCATTAAACATCGCACTGGCGGCAGCAAGGTCGGGCGTACCTGTTGCAATCTTCAGCCTCGAAATGGATACCATCTCACTGATTCAGCGGTTGGTTCTTTCGGTGACGGGCGGTGACCTTTCGAAGGAAGGTGTCCAAAGAGCGGAGCAGCGTATCGCAAACCTTCCTATCTTTATTGATGAGACAAGCAGGACGTTGTCAGCAATAAAGGCAACAGCAAGGCGGTTGCATTCGCAGGGTTTTCTCGGTCTTATCATTATCGACTATCTTCAGTTAATTGCACCCGACGCAAAAGGCAGACGGTCTTCACGGAACGAAGAGGTCACAGAGGTAAGCGGTGAATTGAAGGCGATGGCGAAACAGTTCGATGTTCCTCTTCTTGCCTTATGCCAGTTGTCCCGTGCGCCTGAGTCCACGCACAGCAAGAAGCCACAAATGAGCCACCTGCGTGATTCAGGCTCACTCGAACAGGATGCAGATGTTGTTCTCCTGTTACACCGCAGTACGGATTCCTACGGGCAGATAGATGATGATACAGGCGAACCTGACAATACCTGCGACATCATCGTGGCAAAGAACCGTAACGGTGAAACAGGAACGGTGAACACGGTGTTCAAAGGCGAACAGCAACGGTTCTATGAGATTGCAAAAGAATGCGAAGACAGGCAGTAAGGCGGTGACCTGTCATGATGAAACCAAAAGACGTAATGAGTGTGGCACAGGAATTCGGCGGTGTTGCAAAGCGGTCGGTATCAACCAGTGAAGAGGTGAAGACCATGAATGTGCTAAGGTCTGAACTGTATTTAACGAACAGCAAGAACAAGGCTGACGGTCTGAAGCTTCTTTCGGATATCAATGACGGAACGATACAGACCGTGTTCTTCGACCCACAGTATCGTGGCGTGTTAGATAAGCTGAAGTACGGTAACGAAGGCAAGGAACGGGGCAAGGCTCGTTGTTCCCTTACCCAAATGGACGAAGAGACCATCGTGAAGTTCATCAGGGAAATAAACCGTGTAATGAAGCCCAGTGGTCACTTGTTCTTGTGGGTAGATAAGTATCATCTGTGTCAGGGTATCAATGCGTGGATAAAGGATAGCTCACTGAATCTTGTGGATATGATTACATGGGATAAAGGTAAGCTTGGTATGGGGTATCGTGCAAGGCACAAGTCAGAGTTCCTTATGGTGTTGCAGAAAAGTCCAGTGAAGGCAAAAGGCTTTTGGAACGACCATAGCATACCCGATGTGTGGGTCGAAAAGACAGGGAAGACACATCCGCACAGTAAGCCTGTTGAACTGCAAAAAAGACTGATACAGGCGACAACGAACGAAGGCGAATATGTCCTTGACCCGGCGTCTGGCGGTTACTCTGTATTGGAAGCCTGTAAGCTTGCAGGGGTGAATTTCATCGGAAGCGATATCGCATACGGATAATAATCTGTTATCAGGTTCAGGATAGGTAGTGTGTGAGGTGCAACATGTTTAAACGTAAGGCTAATAAGTATCGGAACAACAAAGTGGTCGTTGACGGCGTAACCTTTGATTCCAAAGCGGAAGCCAAACGTTGGGGCGAACTGAAGGCACTGCAGGCGGCTAAGATGATTACCAACCTTAGCCGTCAGCCTCGGTTCATTCTGATGGACGGTTACCGTGACACGGACGGCAAATGGATTCGCCCGATTACCTACAGCGGAGACTTCCGATACATTGATGAAAACGGTTCCGATGTGGTGGAAGATGTGAAGTCGTGGATTACCGCAAGAGACAAGGTTTACAAACTGAAAGTGAAGCTGTTTCACCAGCGGTATCCTTCCATTAAGTTCAAGGAAGTGGTGATGTAAGATGTTGAAGGCGAATGATGTTTGGAACGCAGCGCAAAGCTTCGGCGGCGTAGCGGTAGCGTATAACCCGGTGAAGGATACTGGCATATACGAAATCATCTTACCGACTACCGACCATAAGCGGCAGTGTTGCGTGGTCGTAACTGACAATGATATGGAACCTGTAAGCGGTCAGATTGTCAGCATCATGGCAACGGTGTCAGAGAACAGGTTCAGGGTTTGTAGTGTGAATAAACTGGTTGAAGTTTTAGAAAAGTTGTGAGAACAGGAGTGTGGTTAGAATGATGAATTCGTTAGAAATGTTATCAAAGAAATTTGCAGTAAAGAACGTCGATGTGAATCGTGAAGTGCGCTTCACTATCACAGACAAAGTCGTTGAGAAAAACCATGTGGTGTTATGGCTGAAGATTGACGGTTGCAACACCGAAATGATTGCCGTCGTATCACCTGTGGTTCAGCATGATATCGTGAAGATTGTCGGTGGAAGATGGGTGCTTGTAAGTGACATGCAAAGTCTTGCGGAAGCAGCAAAGTTGTTCAGGAATCGTGACCGCAGGTTTTGGTCTTACGAGTACCCGTGGACAGAGTTAGCAGTATGAGAGGAACGGTGATTGTCATGGCAAAAAATTATGAACTGATGAAAGCAATTGGCAATGAAACTGACACGATGAAGATTGCCGAAATCGTTGCCAATTTTACACTGCAACAGAAACGTAAACGTGACATTGCAGCTGAACGTCGGGAATGGTTCGGGAACATCATCAACAACGTCAGGAAAGTGTCGCCTTCAACCATGGACGCACTTGTATATGAATATGCGATGGCGAACGTGAATGACAAGACGTTTTCTGCGTGGTTGGCACAGGAACATCCTAAGATGTTCAAAGCTCCTGAGAAGAAGAAAGTCGAAGCTCGTGAATATCGATAGTCTTACCCTCGGAGAGCGCAAAAGGACGGTGGAGCTTGCTCCACTGTCCGTATTGCGTTACGAACCGCTTGTCGGGTTCGGAACCTGGAGCTACTGCAAATGTTAATGGTTGCATTGAATTTACACATGCTGTGGATTAACTGGAATCATTACGACGGTTAATGATTAGAACTTGGAAAAATCTTTGAGTGGAACATGAGATGAGGTGAAGAAAATGTTGCTATTGACTAATGTACTGCGTAAGGGTAAACGTCAGCAGTATGAGAAGTTTGTAACTACCGAAATACGATTCGGAATTCCTTACGATTACTTGTACTGTTACTGGGACGAAGCTATCGTTAAGCACGGGTTCAGAACTATCCACAAAACATGCTGGGGAATTAAGCTGGATGTTACCGTGAAACGTAAGTTGGATTACGTTCACAACACGCAGGAGATTGCGGAGTTATATCACGAGATTGACCGCATAGAGAATGGTGCGAAACATGCGGATGCTATCGACTGGACTTCCGTGGTGAACTCCGAGATATCTGCTCTGAACACTTACCATGATGAATGGAACAAAGAGTTCGAAGAACAGTCGGAGCGTGACCATCGTGAGACGGTTGGAATGACGCTGGAACAGTTTCAGGAATGGTGCGATGCTAAAGCTGCGGAACAGCCGAAGATGTCGTCAGGGAATCCTGAGAAACATCGCAGGAAAGAAGCAGCGAAGGCTGAGATGGTCAGACGCAAAGCACTGGAACTGGAACAGTACAAGAACAGGAAGGAAATCACGGTGACGAAGAAGGTCAAAGGAAGGACGGTGGTAAAGAAAGTGAAACCGAAGTTGAAAGCATTAGAAGAACCGAAGCAGATGGCAATGTTTTAGTGAGTGATGAGTAAGGAGTGATTAAGATGAGTACTGACATGACATTAAGTTTTGCACACGGAAAAGGTGACATGGACCATAATGCAAGACGTAAGAATTCTAACCCTCGGACATATGGAATCCGCAACAGGAAACCTTGGAACGAAACTATCATTGAACGTAACGTTGATGAAGTGTTGGAACAGCAATTTGGTGACGCATTGCGCAAGTACAATCAGAAGCAGATTGCAGGAAGACACCCTGAAAGAGTTAAGACGATGGAACAGTGGGTGAAAGCACAGCGGCGTGGCGGAAGACCGTACACTGAGTACGTCATCCAGCTTGGCAACAAACTGACCGGTTGCGCATACGAATATGTCGTAAACGAACGTGGTGAAATGTTGGCAGAGAATGGCAGCGTAATCATGCCGTGGCAGACGAGGAAGATTCCGATGGCGAAACTGAAGGACGGCAAGTATCTTATCCCGTCGTACATGCAGAAACGCCTTAAGAAATTCTACCGTGCCTGTGTGAAACGCTTACAGCAGGTGAACCCGAACATGGTCGTCGTGGGTGCCTACATACACTGTGATGAGAAAGGCGGCGTACACCTTCATTTGGATGTCGTATGCGTCTGCAAACAGCGTAACGGAATCGGACTGGGCATGGGCGTCACAGGCTGCGTGAAAGAGACGCTGGATAGACTCGGTATCACCTACGGGACTACCCGTAAGGATAACGCACAGAAGACGTGGACTGCCCTTATGAGGAATGAAATCACGAAGCTTGCGGAACAGCATGACTTCCATATTGTGGACGGTCGCTGCAGCGGTCGCAAGCACAAGACCACGGAACAGTACATTGCGGAAGAGAATATCCGCAACGATGTATTGGATAAGAAACACAATGACCTGCTGAAGAAGGAACAGGAACTGTGCCAGTGGGAAGATTCCCTGCAGGCAAAGCACAACGAACTGATGGCTATGTCCGATGACCTGTTTGCCAGCAAGAAGGCTTTCGAAAAGACCATGGCGGAACGTGAGGCTGCCATCATGCAGAGGGAAACGCTCGTAGCTGGCAGGGAGACCCGTGTGGAAGCCCGTGAATCGGAAGCAGCGGCAAAGATGGAAATTGCCAAATCCGTTGCCTTCAATGCACAGTACGACGCAGACCACATGAAACAGGAACTGGATATCCGTGAAAAGAAACTGGAACTTCGTGAAGCGGAAGTGTCGAAACAGCAGTACATTATCAATAAGGTTAAAAAGGAACACGCCGATTGGCTGCGTGTAACCTTGGCAGACTATGACAGGAACAACGGTCGTCAGATGGGACGGTGATACCATGAACCGTGAACAACGCAGGTTATTGAAATCCATGAAGGGCGATAAGCTGGAACTGTGGGTAAACCGATACGGCGAATCACTCTACCATGAAGGCGCAAGGGACGCAATGCTGACGCTCATCTTTAAATTGCATGATGAGTTCAACTTCGATAACGAACAGGTAGATAAACTGCTTTCCATGTCCTATGTGTGGATGAACGGCATCCATACAGAATACGATATCACCGCAGACAAAATCAAAGATACACTGACCGATGAAGGCATAACCTGCCTCAGCGACTACGGATTATAAGGACGGCTCACAACCGTCCTTTTTCTTTTTGCGTCATATCGTAAGCTGACATTCAAAAAACATTGATATGACAGCATTATCTTTTTTAAGGTACAAAACAGCCTCATACACGCATTTAAATCTTCCAGACGACTAATTTATCATGTGACGACCTAAACACGTCACAGCGTTAAAATAAACTGCATTATCTCGTCTGTCTGTTTGTTTCGATAAACTGCATTTCCACATAACCGAAAATCCTCCATACAACCGTTCCGAAACACACCGATATGTTCAAGTAAACTTCAACAGACAGACCGACCGTTTTCGATTTTCAAATCTTTTCCTATTATAGCGCACGCGCGCGATTTAATATATTAATTAAATATTATATATCCTGGAAATTCTTTATTCTATTGATGTTCTATTTCAATTGAATATACACACTCTAAAATTGGAAGGACCCGGGTACATCATCTAACACAAATTACATCTGTTAAATTGGATTGGCAATGTACATCATCTATACAACCCTCACAATCTAAATGAGTTAGAGCTAGTATCCTGGTGAGATGTTGAAATTGATTTAGAATATCCTCTGAATTATAGAATCTGTAAATGAGATAGAGCATGTCTATTGCATATAGATTCTGTAAATGAGATAGAGGGTGCGCCGTGAAATTTGGAAGGAACGGGATTGGGTGGACCGGGTACATGCACTCTGATGATTGGGAAGGAAGCAAACCAAGGAAGCGCACAAAAAAAGTCGCCGATTTCAGAATTGTCTGAAAATTCTATTGACTTTTAATTCAGACTATGCTATAGTTTGTCCTGAGGGAACACAACCATGATTATCCTTTGGAACTTCTTCATTCACACTTCACCACTCCTAACCTTTGGTGGGTTTCCCCTCGCCCACCGCTATGATAATCTCCCTTCTCACGGGTGGTAGGTCACACTGCCACCCAAACTCATTCGTCAGGAGCCGTGATAATACATGCTGAAGAAAATATGCAACCATTGTGGCAAGTTATATGACTATGGGACGCAATGCAAATGCCGTCCGAGAGATACGATAGACCAAGAAACGAAACGGAAGTCGCAGAAGAAATACGACATGACCAAGCGCAATCCCGACGCCGTGCGATTCTATCATTCCGATGAATGGAAACGGGTCAGGAATGCAGCGTACAACAGGGCGTATGGTTTGGATGAATACCTCTACTATACGATGGGTTATACGGTACAGGCAGATACAGTACATCATATCGAACCAAGAAACGAAAGACCTGACCTGCAATACGATTTAAAGAACCTGATAGCTGTATCAGGGAAGACGCACAGGCTTCTTCATATGCTGTATCATGGGAAAGACATCGAAGATGTGAAGAAGACGCTCCGTGAAGCCGTGGGCAGCGTTCGGATTACCCCCCACCCTTAGAAAGTTTTTGGGGTAACGGAGTAC
>Ga0326512_10000496_pt1 | contig 34718 bp, 38 predicted proteins | sample 1_2617_0518_D_FD_203652 | JGI IMG/M metagenome (GOLD analysis project Ga0326512, IMG submission 203652) | Bovine rumen microbial communities from UC Davis, California, United States - 1_2617_0518 | ecosystem: Host-associated > Mammals > Digestive system > Stomach > Rumen | place: USA... | reverse complement strand
AGCAGATTCAATATTGAAACAAATAAAGACATGAGTGATAACACCATCAGACGCAAGTAAGGAAAGGGATTGGTTAATAGAAAAATGATACGGACAGGAATTCCAAGAAGCATTAGATAAAGGAATGAAAGTATCACTCACGCCAGTACAGGTATCACAGAAGACAGAGACGCTGAATAGATTCAACGCAAGCAACATAGTGAAAGACTTCAAAGATGCATCAGTACAAATTAATGGACTCATTGACTCATTAGATGCAAACAACGGAGCTGGAGACTTAGCTTGAATATTCCAATTCATGAAGGTACTAGATCCATCATCAGTAGTAAGAGAGGGAGAATTCAAGAACGCAGCAAAGACAGCATGATATGCAAATCCTGAAGCTTTGTGGCAACAGTACGTAAAACATGGATGGGATGGTACATGGCTAACTCAAGCTCAAAGAGGAAATTTCAAAGAACTTGCAAAGAGCTTAATCAAAAGTCAGGCTGAATTTTATAACATAGAATACCAGCAGGTAGTAAAGGACTTCCAAAATGCAGGAATAGATAACCAATGGCTACCTATCAATTACGCAGAAGTTATAACAAACAAGCTAGACGGTAAGAACATAATGTCAGATCCAGCACAACAGTCACTCTCAGTGAGGCAGAACCTCCAACTAAAATATTGACTCAAATAATTTTATAATATAATATAAGTAAGTAATGGCTAGAACACGATGAAGGAATATGCTACAGAGTAGCAATTCTCAAACAAATCAGACTTACAGCTCCAATTATCCATGATTGAACGAAGCAAGCTACAGGAAAATGGAGTCTGCAGTAGACCAGATGGGGCTGAGCTGACAACAGAAAACACAAGCTATGAATAATTACTACCAGAGCAATGCTAAGTATTTATTGAATGATCAATTATTAGACGAGAGAGATAACTACATAAACCAGGAAGCATACCAAGCTGCACAGCTACAGAACACTGACGCAAATGCTCAACTAAGGATGACGCAAGCTTCACAAAGGGCAAAGAGACAATGGAACCTTAGAGCAGACGCAAACGATCTAGACGTATTCTCTGACATTGTAGAAAGTCTCTGACCAGACGGAATGAACCTGGCAGGACAATATCTATCAGGGGAAAACAATGAGTTATTATTCGCAGCAGGACTAAGGGAGAAGGAGGTAGCACCAGAAGCTCCTGAAAGTTCAGTTTGATGAATTCAAAGCATCATAAATAAACAAAGTGAAATAGAATCAAATACACCAGCAGGTAAAGTATGGAACGCATTAGACTGGGTGAACATAGTAGGAAAAACAACGCAAGGAATAGATAACCTCGTACAAAGAATCCCTGTATTAGACGGGCAGAGTCAAGTACAGAATCTAGTAAATAAGATGAATAACCTAACAGACAACGAGATAGGATGACTCTACCAGAGATACACGAAAATGATTGAAAACGGAACATCTGATAAATGGAAGGATGACGATAGAAACGTAGCAGAACTTATGTGGGATGGGCTTATTCATGGAGACCAGGACGCACTAGATAGAGTAAACACGCTAAGGATAGCAGACTACTCAGAAGCCCTAAAACAAGACGGAGTAGAAAGAAACCAATGGGGAGATAAATTAGAGAACTGGATAGATCCAAACAACCAGCTAGAAAATATCAACGAAGAGGATCTAAACTTAGCACAAAAGGTAGGGAAAAAGGCATTTGATTATTGAACAAACCTTCTGAACTTCATCTGATGAAGCTGGGGAGGATTAGAAAACTACGCAGAAGCATTATGAGTAGCAACAGTAGAAGGTAAAGACTTATTAAAAGGAAACTACTTCGTACCACAGAAGGGGCAACTAGAGAACGACGAGGATGCATTCAAAGCATATGTAGCAAACCAGACCGCAAACTTCTGAGAATATTTGATGGATGCACCAAATACAATCATCGGACAGAGAGTAAGTCCTAACGTTTGAAAGATGTTAGTAAACACACCAGGAAGCTTCCTGAAGACTCTTAGTTCAAAAGTAAGAGGAGCAACAAATCCACTAGATAGTAAGGTTTGATTACTCAAGATGCTCTTCACAGATGAAGGACAACAGGCTATGGTAAATAGATATGGAACAATCGATAACATAGCAAACACAATGAATACGGATCCTGTTTGATTAGCAAGCGACATGGTAGACCGAGCAGACAAAATAAACCGAGCAGCAAATAAAGTATCAGGAGGAAGTATAGCAAGACAGAACATCGGAGACGTAACGGATGCACTTTCAAATAGCATAGTAAACGGAGGATCAATATGGAGAAGTAGAGTAAAGGGAGAGGATGGGGAATACCTAACAGATGAAAATGGAAACTACGTAACAAAATCAATAGACATCGCAGGACTTAATCAAGGACTCACAAAAGTATCAGACTGGCTAAGCAACAAAGGATGGAATAAGACAGCCGGAGCAACAGACATAATAAGAGACGCAGCATTGAATCCAGGAAACGTAGCAAACGACATAGCAAAAGAGACGGGAATGATAGCAAGAGACGTAGCAGACGTACCTGCAGATATACAGAATCGAGCAAAAGAGAGAGCAAATTCAAAGCTCCAGAATATCAACAGAATGACAAAGAAACAACAAGAGACATTCAAAAAGATGTCAGGAGGAATAGATCAAGGGGAATTCCAGAATCAAAGATGACTAAAGAACACAGAGGATCTCGCAAACTACTTAACTAAAAATCTAGATCAAGTAGATACAGCAATGGAATCAATTCAGGGAAGGTTTAAGTCTCCAGAATTGGACGCAGTAGTAGATGAAACACTATCCTACGCATTAGATACAGAGGATCCAAGAGCAGGAAGAATGCAGGAGTTATACAATAAGAACAAAGAAGGATGACTCGAGATGTCAGAGATTAATGAAGTCAAGAGATACTATGAGAGAACTAACATGTTCGATTATTTGAAGGATACAGCAGGAAGCAAAAAAGCAAGAACAGCCACAAACAGAGATACAGCACTCAGAGAATGGCAATACAAAGTGGCAGAAGAGACATGACTGGATAACTTACCAAAACTTAATAAAGAAACACAACTCACAAAATACTTACTCGACAATGCGACAAAACGACAGAGTGGAATAAAAGGAAACAACGACATAAGCCTCACGGATTGGATCGTAGCTTCAGGAGGATGATTAGATGCAGCAGGAATCGCATCATTAGTAGGTAAAAAAGTATATCAATCGAACCGATTCCAGGAGAAGCTTGTGGACGTTTACAACTACATCTGAGGAAGAGAGCTCATCGATACACCAAAGGTAGACATGAATAAGATCCAACAATCAAACATCGACAGAGCGATACTAGCTAAGGAGCTTTCAAGAGTACAAACTGAACAACAACTCAACGAATGGTTCCAGAAGGCAAGGGCAATGAATCCTGCTCTACCATACAATCCAGCATACGACGGAGAACCAACAACAACAATAAGAGTAACACCAGAAGGACAAAGCATAAGACCAGGACAAATAGCAGAGATAGATAACGGAGCTCCAAACAATATGGGTTTACAGAAGTAGCGGGAACTACTCAAACTATAAATCCGAGACAAATATCGAGCAAGAGCTTGACACCGTGATACAAATTAATATAAGGAAGTAAAGAATTTATTCACTAACCGCATACCATGGGAATTATTGGATCATTACTTCTAGGATTTATCGCAGCAGCGATTATTTGAATCTTTGAAGAGAATAATAACGTATATAAAAAGAAGAAAAAGTAGACATAGAGACTGAAGATAAGCCCGACTTAGATCGGGCTTTTTTTATTGAATTTTGAAAAATCAGAATATAATACCAAAGATTTATATAATACTAGCTTTACATGGCAACTACTTGGCAAGAAAGAGTTAAACCAACTACCAATCGGTGACAGAGAGTAAGACCTGAAACTGATTGGAATGGTAGAGTTAGACCTATAACATATATGACACCTCTACAAGATGCATATACAGAGGTAGCTGATGAAGATAATGAAATCATATACATATTAGCAGATAGTGGTAAAATGATACCTGCTACATTTTGGAAACCAAGACCTGTTATTTAGTTTATAATATTATTAGAGATGGCACAGATATTCCCAATAGACTTTGAGGAAAAGTTAACTATGGCACAGGATGATTATATCCTTTTTTCTGATAGTGAAGATGGAAACAAGATTAAAAAAGCTCAGTATAAAAATCTGAAAGGAGAAAAAGGAGACACATGAGCGACTTGACCACAATGAGAGAAATGAGATACTTGAGCAAGGATAAACTCTGCAGCATTTAGTGGGAATGATATAGTTTTTGGAGAAACTGATGGTAATACTGTAACATTATCAAATGCTAAAACTACTCTTACATGACCTCAATGAGAGACATGACCTCAATGAGAGAAGGGAGATAAATGAGATACTTGAGCAACAGGTGCTACATGACCTCAATGACCTAAGTGAGATACAGGAAATGCTGCGACTATTACAGTATGAACAACTACTACATGAGCAGCAGGTACATCTGCAAGTGTGACAAACTCAGGTACAAGTAGTGCTGCTATTTTTGACTTTACTATCCCTCAATGATTAAAATGAGATAAATGAGATAAATGAACAAAATGAGATCAATGACCACAATGAGAAGAATGACCTGAATGACCTACTTGACCTGAATGACCTACTTGACCTCAATGACCAACATGAGCTACATGAAATTGAGTAGCTAGTATATCTGCGACTAAGGCATGAAAAACTACTACTGTAACGATAACTGAAACAGATGGAGATGTTACAAGTTTTGATATAGAAGACTGACAAGATGGAGAATGAGCATGAGATGTACTTTGACCTAATTCTTCTACTAATAACAATGTAGTATTATTTGACTGAAATACATGAAAGCTGATTAAAGATAGTGGTAAAGCTTTACCAAATGTAATAAATAATCTGACTTCTGTATCCACTACAGATGCTCTAAGTGCAGCACAAGGTAAAGCTCTAAAAGATGCTTTAGATAATATTTCATGATTATGAAAATTCCTTAGTCTTTGGAACTCAGCTACATGACAGCCAATAAGCTTCCCATTATCTACTCCATATACTTATACTACATGAGATCGATTCTTGGTAGAGGTAGTATGAACTACTAATTACAAACCAAATGGTAGCAGTTATACTTGAACAGCTAGTACAACAGTAGAAAGCTGAACAGTAGCACAATGAGATGTATATATCTATGACTGAACTAATTGGCTATTACAAAAGAATGCTGATATAAGTGTAAGCTTTTCTTCTTTAGCATGACAACCTACAGATAACACAGCTCTAGCAGCTGCTCTTAATGCTAAACAAGATACACTAACAGCTTGAGTGAACATAGACATAACAAGCAATAAAGTGAGTGCTAATAACTGCTTTATTGTGACTGAAGATATAGTAACAGTAAGTACAGATGCCACAAAATGAGTAGCACCTTATAGTACTTCTTATGGTTATACTAACATAGATATTAGTGCTAGTGCAGGAATAGAATGGAGAGAGTGAGCTATCTATACATTTGATGTAAATACAGAGATGGTAGTAGCGAGTGCTTATAGAAATGTGAGAGTAAAAATCTGAAATTGAGCTTATATACCTGTAATGTGAACTTCATCGATATTAACATGAAGCTCTTACTTTACTAAAGCTAACATAAGACAATATCAATATTCTACTAAATATCAAAGCTGATGAGCATTACATCTATTCACAGATAGTAATACTACATATTCAAATATGTCTGCGACAGAAGCTAATACTTGAACAGCAACAAGTGCAAGAACAATAAGTGCTTCAGTATTAAAATGAGCGATTCAAACTCATTCACCTGTACAGAGTGTAAACTGACAGACATGAGCAGTAACATTAACTATCCCAACAGTAAACAATGCTACATTAACAATACAGAAGAACTGAACTAATGTGCAGACATTTACTGCGAATCAGAGTACAAATGCTACAGCGAATATATCAGTACCAACAGATACAGCAGATTTAACAAACTGAGCATGATACTTAACAAGCTCTACATGAGTAACTTCAGTAAATGGAAACCATTGAGCAGTAACTGTAAATTGATTTAATCCATGATGAACAGCAACCACAGGATATGTAGTAACTAAGACAGCAAGCTGATATGAGTGGGCTGCACCTAGTGGATGAGATGTAATGGTAAGTTCTCAAAGCTGAAACATACTAACAAGCTGAATGAAAATTTGGGCTTGAACAGAGGCAGATTATTGAAATCTAGGTACGTATGACAATAACACAGTTTATTTGACTATCTAATAAAGAATGGGAGTTTATATATGAGAGCCTACAGTGATTAGTGATATGCAATGACCTGCACCTGCTTGATTTCACGTGCCTTTAAGTAGTGAATGGCAAGCAGTACATGATATTCTTATAACTACATTCTGATTAGCACGGAATGCTACAACAATGGGCACTTACTTAAAAATGCCTATGGCTTGATACCGTGACTATGAGGATTCTGATGTTTACGATGATGGAGGTAACGGTTCATACTGGTCTTCTACGACTGCAGCAAGTAACGCCAGTTATTTGGACTTCGATTATCGAGGTATCCACCCTCAGAGCGGAGGCAGCCGCACCAACGGCTTCTCTGTTCGTTGTTTTAAGAATGTGCCTATTTCATTTTTAGATACGCCACTTGAATGATGGACAGTACTATATCAAGGTAGTTGAAATGCTTGAATATACCGAAACCAAAATAGGTGAATTATAAGCGTTAGCTGAGACTGAGTTACTTGGTATACAATTATGGATAAGAACTTATGAGCAACAGCTGTATATAATCAGTGAGATACATTAACAGATGCTAACTGTGGATACTTCTATCAATGGGGTAATAATTATTGATTTCCTCATAGTTGAACAGTAACAACTTCAAGTACAAAAGTAGATGCTTCAAACTACTGACCTTGAAATTATTATAATTCAAGTACATTCATAACTTGAAACGATTGGAGTAGTGTTCGTAATGATAACCTATGGGGATGAGTAACTCAATGAACTACTACAAAGAATACAGAGCTAAAGAATGCTTATATAGGAGAGTGAATATGGAAGCCATGAGCTGACACTATTTTATATTTACCATTTGAAACTGATTTATTAGACCATAGTCAAACTTGATTAGCATTAACAAACAGTGGTGGAGTTACAATAAGTGATGGTGCAGCATATTTTAGTGGTAGCAATTATTTGTATAGCAAAGCATTCACACAAATAAATCAATCAAATTTTACAGCTTCTGTTTGGTTTAAAAGCACAAGCACAGCTAACACAGAAAGAGTGTGTCTTCATCAGTTTAGGTATTACTCATCAACTTATAGAGGGTATGCTATGGGAGTTAGTTGAACATGATTAAATGCTCAAAATACATATATGAAAAGTTGAAGCTCAACTACGGTAACAACCAACGAACGACATAATCTAATATTAGTTCGTGACGGTGCCAATCAGACCTCTCAATTCTACTTTGATGGACAGGCTATTACAATGACAAACGCAGACAACTATCCCGAACTTTATTGATGGCTTGGTATATGATGATGAATGTGGTATAACTCTACAATGTGAGAATATAAATGGATTGGTTATATGAGCAATATTATATATGAGAATAAAGCACGAACTTCACAAGAAGTAGCAAACTACTACAACCTTACTAAATCTAACTACTGATTATAATCAGATTTATTTTCTTTCTTAACAGCTATGTGAAATAAGATACAGAAGATATATATAGGGAGTAATTTGGTACGACCGAAGTGGAAACCAGATAGCAATACACTTGCATATTATCCATTCAAAGATGATGCGGTAGATGCTACATGAAAAACTACACTCTCTTGAACAATGGTACAAAGCTGACTAGGATATAAATCTACTGTTAGTGCTAGTGTACTTTGCTCTGAGCAGATTCAGTTCCGAAGCTTTTGGATAAATGTAGGTACATATCCAACATCATGACAGCCATTCATTTGAAGTAATAGCAGGTCAATGGGATACTATACTAAACATAATAACTCAAATCTTACAAAACATTTAGTTCTATTCTATAATTCAAGATACGACAGTTACCTAAAAGATTTTGCACCTGCTACATGAACATGGCATCATTTGACTATGGGATACACAGGTAGTAAAAGTATCTATTCAGTAGACTGAGTAATAGCAGATATGGGAACTAACTGAGGATATGGATTTAGTGGATACTACTTTTTCTTGGATGCACAAGATGTCAGTATCTCAAAGCTAATAATGTCTAATAGATGTTGGAGTGAAGATGAGATAGTATCCTACTACAACCAAACGAAATCAGACTACTGATTATAATCAGATTTATATCTTATCTTAACAGATGACAGTCAGTCTAACATTTACTCTATGTGTAGTTCTAGTGATTCTGTTATACTACCAAATAAAAGGTTTTAAATCTTAACTATATTAAAGATGGCTTGTGGAAAATGAAAATCTAAAGGAAAGATCAAGATCGGAGGAGGAAGAAAAAAATAGACCTCCGAGAAAGAACTTCGTACACAAGGACACGCTCTAGTCGTGTCCTTTTTATTGCTTTTTGAATTTTGTGAATATAATACAATTAACTTTATATAACCAACCACCGGAAACATGCAGACAACAATATTAATTCTGATAGGAGCAGCGATGGTGATCACCAGTATCGTAAACTTTGCGAAGCCAGCATATGAGCAATTCGTAGGGAGATATGGAACGACCATCAATATAGCTCTTTCTTTTATTTTATGAATCTGTGCTGCCTTTGCAGTAGATCCATACCTAGAGATTGAAGTAGCACCTGGAGCACTGATCCTGCTTTGATTAGCGTTAGGAACAGGAGCGAGCATATTCTATGACATCTGGAAGTTAGTTCAGAACCTCGGGAGTACTAAGAGGGAGAATTTAGATCCAAAACCAGAAGAACAAAATGAATAAGGTAATAGAATATCTCAGTAGTCCTGCAACTTGGATTTGATTCATTGTCTTTGTTTTCTGATTAGGAGCAGTACGAGGAACCCTCAATGGCAGGATAGAACTATTAGAGAAAAACGTAAGCGAGATAGATGTAGTCAGCATCCAGAGTCAACTCAGTGCAATCCAGAGCGACCTTCAATGGATAAAATATCAGCTTCAAAAATAATGGATTTAAAATCTAACCAAACAAAAAGATGGCAGAATATCAAATCGCTCACTTTACAAGAGAGAATGAACGAGCAATAAAGAAGGAAACGGATCATGGAGATATGCGACTATCCATAGATCATGGAGAACGGGTACGAACTCCAAAGGAAGCTCGGGCAAAGAGATTCTTCCATCAAGATGCAGTAGAATCAGCATTAGTTACAATAAAAATGAAATGAGGAGTAAAAGAACGAGAACCATACAGACTAGAACAACCCGCACAATCGTGGGGCGAATTCTCGTCTGATTAGCAATACTGCTGCTTTTATATCCGACAGTAGCATGATAGAATTCATTATATACAAAGTACAGAAGTGGCGGAGGAAAAAGATTCTCAAAAGGCCAATTTTAGTTTGTAGGCAAAAGCGTAGATGGGGAAGAAGGAAAAAGAAACGATAATGAGTAGACATCATATCCTGCCACAAAGTAGAGGAGGGGCAAACGAAGCAAGGAACATAGAACTAATAAGAGACACACAACATAGAGCGATTCATACACTGTTTAATAATAAGCTAATAGCAGAACAACTCCTGACAACTGTAGATATTTCATCAAAAGCTCTGAAACCAGAGATAAAGAAACGACTGATAGAGATACTCACGAGCAGGGACATCCATGATCCACACGAGCGGTACGATGACAGAATCATCAAGTTTTAATTCTTAATCATACGGCACATGAAACTAGATCAACAAACAATTGATAAGATCAACTCATATGATAAAGAAAAATCCGACGTTCAAATCGGAAAGGAACTTTGAATCAGTAGACATACCGTAGCAAAATACAGAGGCAGGATAGAAGAGGCACTCAATCTAAGCAAGGCAGACAAAGAAAAACAAAAGATAGTAGAAACATACACACCAGAAGAGCTGAGAGAGTTATTGAACCACATCCAAGTAAATACGAACAGGAGTATAGAGAAAGTAATAGGAGATAAATGACATCTGAAATTCGCTCTCCTGGCAGATACACATCTAGGGAATAAGCAATCGGCAAAGAGAGAACTAGCAGATTTTTATAAGAAAGCCTGAGAAGAAGGTGTGGAGGCCTTCATTCATTGTGGAGACCTAGTAGACGGGACAGGAAACGTATTCAAAGGACAAGTATATGAACTAGAGAATGTAGGATATGACGAACAGCTCAAAGCTACAGTAAACGATTATCCTTATTATTGAGACATCAAGACGTACGTAATCGGGGGAAATCATGACGAAAGCTTCCTGAAGGAGAACGGAGCAAACATAATAAAGAACATAGCGAATCTTAGAGACGATATAATAGATATGGGATTCTACGACGCAAGAATCAAACTAAATGGAGTAGATATAAACGCACACCATGGAGGAAAAAGCCAGGCATATGCAAAAAGCTACCACGCACAGAAACTGATTGAAAATATAGATCCAAGAAACCAGCCAGACATATTCGCAAGTGGACACTGGCACGATGCATTATACATGGCGTATAGAAACATCCACACATTCCTACCGGGAGCGTTTCTGAAGCAGAACCTACTAGCAAAGAGATTCAACTTAGGAAATACAATCGGAGGATGGATAGTAGAAGTAGATATTAAAGATGACGGAACTAGCACAATTCAGATGAAATTTATAGAGTACTAACAAAATGGAGAAATTCAGATATACAAAAGAAGGAGAGGATAAATGTAGGCAAGAGATCTGATGGAAGAAAACGTGTCACAGATGCTTATTTGAAGCTCTTTGTTTATTCCAAAAAAACCAGGAGAGAATATGAAAGGATACTCATGGTCAAAAGAAGACTTCGTAGATTTACTTATAAAAAAATACCAAATGAAAGAGGCGATTTTTATTGAAGGAGATGGATGCTATCGTTGTAGATCCATCAAACCGGTAATCGAAAAACGAGCAAAGGAGAACTGATACGAATTCCAAGTATTCAGATTTGATGACGTAGCAGTTAAAGAATTTGATATTCAGGCTGTGCCAATGCTAGTCTTCAGGCAGGATGGAGTAGTTAGTGAAATCCTAAACGAAGAACAGATAGTCAATTTAGTTAGTAACAAACAATAACCATGGAGGAAATTTTATTAGAAAATCCCGGATGCTTATCGCTTCCAGAGGATATGGTAGACGAGAGGGACTTCAAAGCAGAGGAAGCGATAGAACTAGACTGGTCAGTAAAACTGCCAGATAGTTTTTCATTATGAGAATGGATCTACAAAACCAACTACCAGGGAAGCATCGGTAGCTGTACATCCAACTCAACATCACACGGAGTCCAGATCCTAAATGTTAAGAAAAACTGAGTGAAACCAACTACGAGTAATATCATCACACCAGACTGGAAAGACCTCCGGACAAAGATGTGACACAATCCAGAAATTTATGAGGGCTGAGATTACTTAGAAAAGGCAGTTAGTACAGCACTCAAAGAATGAATAAAGACCGAAGAATGAGGCGAGGCGAAGTTCGATGCGTTCGCCACATGAGACTGGGCTGCAGACGATAAATCAATCGAAACAATCAAGCGTTATCTTTACAAGGGGTGTCCAATCGTTCGATTGATAAAATGAGACAGGAAAATGTGGAGCGAAATGACAGCAGGAGAAGTAAACACTGTACCAAAAACTACACCATGAGGACATGCAGTAGCAGTAGTAGGATGGGACAAAGGAGGATTATGGTTCATTAACTCCTGGAATCCAAATGACGGGAAATGATTAAAGAGTAGGTTCTACATTTCAAACGCAGTATTAAAGAAGCTAGGATATAAACTTAACTTCAGATACCGGGTACTATACATAGAACAGGATGCAAAGCAGGATCCAGAATACCTAAAGCTAAAGAACTCAGCACTAGCAGTATTGAAAGTACTCAGAAAGCACTATGACGACGAGCCAATATTTGTAAGAGATGCTATAGTAGAGCTAAGCAAAGCATACAGGAACGCTTATCCAGAGCTTAATGAAGAACTACCTATAAATTAAAAGTTACAAAATAAAAAAAGAGGGGCAATAACAGTCCCCCTTTTTTTTGGATTTTTCTATCCTCCTTGAAGTCTACTGGTTCGCTTGCAACCAAAGGAGGAGCTTCGAATATAAGACCTTCAGGATGTACCTCCATCCGCTTAGAGTGAGCTAGTCGGCTCATATGGAGACAGTCCATAGGATGAAAATAGACTACCTCCATATGAGCAACCAGGGACACTACCAAACCCTGGCTACTCTTCAGAAGAAAAGTAGGGGGAGACTGGAATTGAACCAGCATCCCCCATAAAAATTATTCGTCAGTTTTTCTTCTGAGAAGGAGGATATAATCAGTAGCAAGATTCATAACTTTATAAGTAAGATCCGAATCAGAAAACTCGTCCTGATTATGTCTTAGGTAGAGTAACTCCTCCCAAATGTCAGGATCATCACAAATATCCATTAATAAATTAATTGCAGACAGAATGTCCTCTCTTCTCATTTTGAAAAACATAAAGAACTAAATAAGCGTTTGTTGTTTAGAATTCATTGGATCGATTCATTCAGTCGCCTCTTTTCTTTTTTTGCGAATCCAATAACAGATAGTACTGTAGGCAACCTTAGGAAAGAGCTTACATAGATCCTTGCGAGATGTACCATTCAAGAACAAAGCGTAAGCTTCATCGGCAGCCTCCTCGTATGTGTTTTTGTGGATTTGAACCTCCCTAGCCATCATAGAATTAGTCTGGCTAAGGCGGAAGAATTTATCGTAAAGTTCATCATACTTACGAACCTGCTCCCTACGAGCAGCCCTCTGTCCTCTGAGATCAGCGTTAAGAGAGAAAATCTCAGCTCTTAATTCGTCAATATAACTACTGGAGATAACACGTCAGATGAATACTCCAATGAAAAAGCAGAACAAGCCTGCAGGTATTAGTCGAAGAATGTTAATCATGGCAATAAAGAATTAAGTGAAATAAACGTGTACGGGAGTGATACCACGGGAAAGAGGTATTCACAAATCCCTAAATGCCTTTGAGGAGAGATCAATAACACGATCCTCTCTGGCGGGTCAATAATCGTTATGGTAGCACTCGATGCAGATACCTGTAATATCAGAGCAGACTTTGTATGTCTGATATCTTTCAAGAACCCTAACAGCACAAGTGCTGTGTGTCTTAGATCGATTCGCTCCGTTCTTATATTTTGGGAGTGAATAATCGTACCAAGACGCAGTCCCTATAAGGAAGGCCTCCTCTTGAACCACCGGAGCTGGTTCAACCAGATCATGATCCAGAGGAAGCATCAAACCAGATAGAGCAATAAATAATTGAAGTAACATACTATGCATTAGAAAGGTAAATCATTCTTAACGTTCAGTTTGACAACGTTCACATACTCGAGAACATTATCAGCACACTCAACGAGAAGCTCCCTATACTTAGCAAGGGCATTCAACTCCTGGTCTCTTTCTCAGAACTCAAGACGGAGCGTAGAATCGATAGCTTTTTCTGTGAGCCTTTTTCAATCCTCGGTCGTCTCAGCTTTCAATTCAAGAGTCCTCAGAGCTTTATCTTTCTCAAGGGCGGCTTTAGTTTCAACAGCCTGAGATTTCAACTCGATGGCTTTGAACTTCATCAACTCCTTTAATTCAATCCAGGAGAACATGTCAGCCACCGTAAGATCCAACCCCTTCAGTTTGAATGCCTCGTGTTTTTTTATTAAAGTTTCAATCTCGTCCATCAGTCTCATTTATTAGGAAATAAAGGATTATTCTGCTCCCATGCAGGAGCAGGAGCGATAGACCTGAGATAGGCACAACGCTCCTCTACCTTCGCCTGGACGAGCCAGGCCTTAGAAGGGTTTGAATGGATCATCTCCAGAGAATAAAGCCTCCAGATTAATAGGCTTCGCTAGCTCGAAAGCTCACTTCTCATCAGCCTCAGATTCAAACTTAGACTTAGGAAGTGGAGCAAGAGTGTAACGAGTCTCCTTACCTTTACCTGTACGGAAGATACGGAAGTCATACTTCTTAGGGTCTCCCCAATTCTCCTCATCCTGAACATATTTCAATATCTCCTTCTTGATAGACTGTTGGGTAATCTCGCAAATCTGAACCTTACCAAGAGTATGATTCCAGATAGGGAACGCCCAGAATTCCTTAGGCTTAGATCCATCCTTAGAATCAGAAGGAATTCAATCAAATTCTCCCTTCTGTCTAACAGGAGTAACCTTGTCACCATCAGCACGGAAATACTCCCAACCAATAACAGGAGAAGCTAAAATTCTGAACTCCTGAGCATCCTCCGTGATTTTCAAATAGTTAGATCATGTAGACTCTTGCATTTTGTAGTCTGTAGGTAATCGTGTGTCTGTCATTTGTAATAAGAATAAAGAATAAAAAGGGTAAATGCTACTCAGTAGCTGATTTTTTGTTTCAATATTTTTTTATTAGATTCGGAATGTCCTTCAAATAAGCACGGTCAGTAACCTTCTTCTCATCAGGGGTTAATCTCTCATACTCTGCAACTCACCTAAGTCCAAAGTCCTTAAGGAATAGCATGAAGTAACGAGAGTAAGTTTTCTTGTCTTTCATTAGAATGGCTTGTCATTAGATAAAGCTTGATCAGGTGCATATCTCATCATGCACTCACTAAAATACTTCGGATTCATAGACTCTTCAATCTCAACAGCATGAGTGTGCGTAACCTTCTTCCCATCAAATCATAAGATACCAATAACGAGAGTCCTTCAAGTATCCCAGTTGTTCAACTTCATGAACTCATAGTCAGAGGTTTCATTATGCTCACTTTGATAGTCACGAAGACCATTCGCAATCTCACGGTCTTTGGAATCTCTATAAAAATCCATTTTCTGCTTCTTCCTAGTCTCCAGATACTCCTCAGCCTTGTCGATAAGCTCACCATGGAATCTCATCCTACCATAAATGAACCAGAGGTGTCACTCAGATACTCAACCACAATCTCATGTAGAGAAATAGTTACGGACTAATGACTTCTCATCTTCGGTCAAAGGCTTCAGCTTTTTTTTCAGATCATACATCACTAGATTCAATAGAAGATAAATACTGCTCACGAATCTGTTCACGATGTCTAGCTAGAGCCTGCTCCTTAGCTAAATCACCAGAACCTTTTCATCACTCTCTACGGTCTCGGTTCAAAATCGTAAAGTAGTGGGACTTGTATTTCTTACTAGCACTAGCAACACCAATCTGACCAATGTAGGAATTCAACCTATCAATCCAGTAGTTGGTCTTAGTAAGTCAAAGCTTATTAACCAGAGAGGTGTGCTCGGTTTCCGTAAGGAAAACGAAATCCATATACTTTTGTTTTTTATTTTTATTTTCTCATTCTATTTTTCTTTCTACTTCTATTTCTCTTTCTATTGGTTGTTCTAGGTTACCCGCAGGTTGTTCTAGGTTACCCCTAGGTTGTTTTGATACCTTTTCCCAGGTCTTACCAGCATTAAAGTTCCCCTTAGGTGCTCATCATAGTGTACCATTACTACGAGAAGCATCAGCACGATTCTTAATGGCATCAAGGTCGAACTTCTTAGCCATGAACACGGAATACACTAGGACTTCAGATGGGTCAGGGATTGTACCATATAACTGATACTCAACATAAGCTAGTATGATCTTTCCTTGAGTCTCACGATCCAGGTGCTCTATGTTGCTTAGCATTTCATCATGGACTGTAGCATACATAGAAAAAGAAGTACAAGAAATAAAATGAGAGGTAGGATAAAGAAGATAGAATTAACAAAGGACATGAATATCCACAAAGCCAACCACTTCCGCATCCTGAAATGTTAAGAGATAAAACGGTAGATAAGTAAAAGGGGAGCATCCCAATTACTTCTCCAGATGGGTCTGCACACCATGAACATCTGGAGAAATAAATGAGATACTCCCCCAATAGTGTGCAGACCTGCTACGCCGAATGGTGGAAGGCTAATCTCTGATATGAGCAATAAAAGAAAAACCCACCAGGAGTCTCCTCCTAGTGGGTTAAGTATCTAAGAACTCTGCAATACATGAACCAAGGTTTTGCAGACCCGTACAATAGACCACTCTGTCAAGGTGCCATTGTACGTCGATACGAATCCACTAAGTGGAGACATTCAACATAACATCATCAAGTTAAGACTATCAAGAAAAAATTCAAGTCCTTTTTCAAAAAAAGTCCAAAAAAAGTTTGCAAAATGGAGTTTAACAAGGTCCGGACAAATAAAAAAAGTCCCCTTAAATTTGACAGGAAACTTTATTTGGATATACTGTTACTAGCAATCAGGGTGCAGGAGGAACTCCCGCTAAGAAATCCTCACTCTCCCACACCCAATGGAGAGGATACACTTTGATCTGCTGAAGTCAAGGCGGACTTCAAACATTTATCCTCTAACCAATGTAAAACATGGAAACTCCCGCTAAGGTTCGCCAGTTCCTATCAAAAACTAGCAATTTCTATATGGTAGCCATTCTATTAGTAATGGGGACACTTCTATTCTTCACTACCCAAGTATCGATTACTCATGCGAGTTGAAAAAGAGAGCAAAATGGAAGGCTCCAAGAGATTGAATGATTGTCTCAAGAACGAAAAGACCTAGATCAGAAATATCTATCCAACCAAGAAGAGATAGATAGGCTACAGAAGCAGAATGAAGAGATAAAAAGACAGCAACAGAATCTCCAGGACTCTGCTAAACAAAAGAGAATCGAATTCGTACATGATTATGGATGTGAAGTAATGACTGGACGATGTGACTATCTGAAAGTAGAAGTACCACAAAAGATTGAATTCAGGACTAACACAGAATGAAAGGCAAAGGCTCTACCAAACGTAGAGCCAACACTGGAAGCGTTCGCAAAAGCGTATGGACAAGATCCACAGGACTTCATCGATGCATGAAAGGAGTACGATATAAAGCCAGAAGTAATCCTATGCATAGCACGAGCAGATACAGATTTATGAAGAGCTATGAAATCAAAAAACAATATATGAAACGTAGGGAATAACGATAGATGAAACAAAGTAGAATATTCCACCATAAGAGAATGAATATTCAAAATATGAGAGGCTCTGAATAACTGATACTTAGGGAATAAACAAACAATCCAGGACTTATCAAGATATGGCAACTGCGAGACAGATTGTAAATACATTTATGCGAGTTCAACAGAGAATCGGGAAAACAACGTAATGAACTGTCTAAATTTCTTATACTGAAACATCTAAGATAAGGTAACACTACCAAATACCTTATTAGCAATAGATCCAATAGAAGCTCGGTCATTATGAAGATAAATAGCAGTAGTAGATAGCTTAGAGTGTCACATAAGCTGTTGGATATCTGAAAGATTAACGCCAGAACGTAATAGATGCGTAGCAAAAGAATGGCGTAAAGTATGGCAAGAGAAAGACTTACCGCTAGAGAGCTTCTTAGAAAATTTCTTAAAATACCTACAAATAGTAGATTTCACACAAGGTTCACCAAAATTAGAAGGATGATGGGAGATGATAGCATAAGGTTCTGCCGTAGTCTCCCTGAACACATGATTACCTAACCAAGGTATAGGAGAGCGACGGACTTCTATGTAATCCTGAAGTAATTTCATAACAGGAGGCTGGAAGAATACTCGTCTCTCCTTTTCTCACTTACCTGTAAGAAGGAAGGCACCAGACATAACATCACGAGCTTTAAGAGATAAGATTTCAAACAAGCGAAGTCCAGAAGTGGCACCAATAAGACATACAAGTTTAAAGCGTAACTTATTGATCAGATAATCCTGATCAGAATCAATCATCTCCATAATTTCTCATAACTCAGCCATCTCAAAGAAATCCATACGTTTAGACTTAGCACGGGAGATATGAATAATGTTAGCGGGGATTCATATATGATAGTAGTAGTTGGTAAAGCTGAGAAAATTCTTAACAGTTTGTAGCTTTTCCTCAACGGTCTTAGGCGAGATATTAGTACACTTACCATAGTATCTTGAAGTAGAAGGACATGAAGTATCCACTAAGGACTGTTTGTACGATTCAATGACAGGGATAGAAATATCCTCCACATTAAACAGATCCAGAGAGAAAAGGAACCGCTGAAAGCGAATAGCATCACGTTTAAAACGATTAAGAGTAGCAGGTTTGTAATTGTTCCCACGATAGAAATTAACAAATTCGTCTATCAAAGAGTTAGATAAAAGCATATGTGAAAAAATAAGAAATAAAAGGTGCGATAGCCTTATTCGTTTTATTGCTCTGGTATACTTTATCTATTAAAATATAAAAAGTCAAGTATGAAAATAAAAAAGGCTTGCAAAAGAGAAGTGGAAGCATAAACTATTATCGAGCAATAAAAGAAACAGTACGCCTGAAGGCTAATCTCTGATGTTTTAAATACGTCAGAGTTTTTTTCATAATGCCAAAACTAACTGAAGAACAGATCAAGAGGAAGCGAGAGATAAAAACAAGGGAGATGAAGGCTAAAAAGACAATAGAGATTAACAAAAAGATAGAAACGTTAAGGATAAAGATCCATGAGCAGACAGAATTAGAGATAGAGAGGCAAAAGGATAAACGAGAGAGAAAACTGAACGCATACATAAATAGGAAGAGATTAGAGTATGATAGGAAATGCAAGAATGAAATCAGGAAACTACAAGGCAAGGAAGAAAGGAGCTATAAACAACCGCAAATTTCCAGAAGTAAAAAGCTCCAGATAGCACTAAAGATATCCCAAGAGAACTCCAGATTAAGAGACACCAACGCAGATGGATACTGATACTGTATAAGCTGTCAGAGATGGTGTTCATGGGAAGAATTAGCAGGAGGACATGAGTTCAGTAGAACAATAGGATGAGTATGTCTCCGAGAGAGTAACATCAACGCACAATGCCACTTCTGTAATGATGCAATGTGACCAAGATGAAATCCATCACTAAAGAAAAAGACAGAGATGGCATATGAAAGAAATAACAGGAAGAAACGATGAGATCCAGAGATAGATATGCTGATAGATTATATGCAGAAAAGCGTTCAGAATCCAAAAAAATATGCACCATCAGGAGATTATATCTCAGATATAATCCCAGAGTTAATAAGGAGGAACGAAGAACTATGGAAAAAGAAGAGTCCAGAGTTCAGAGCGACGCATAAACCATATAAAAATTGGAGAAAGATTTATGAAAAATATTTTACACCTAAAGAAAGATGAGAATGAGAGTAGATACAATCCAGATGGTACCATTAGATCAATTAGTACCATACGAAAAAAACAATAAAATCCATAACGATGATCAAGTAAAGAAAATTGCAAGAAGCATCAGAGAGATAGGGTTCAGAAATCCAATTCTAGTAGATGAAAATCGAGTGATACTAGCAGGACATGGAAGGCTAGAATGAGCTAAAAAAGCTAAACTAAAAGAAGTGCCAGTGATACAGTACACAGACCTGACAGAGGATCAAAAAAAGAAGTACAGGATCCTGGATAATAGACTCGGAGACTTGGCAGAGTACGATTTAGATAACCTCAAGAATGAACTCAAAGAGATAGATGACCAACGATTAACTGATATGTTCAAAGATATGGATCTAGGATTAAATGAAGAGGAAGAATGGGACGAAGAAACAGAGGATGATGTTCCAGAAGTAAATGAAGAAGAGGAGGCGATAGTAAAGGAAGGAGATATATTCGAACTAGAATGAAAGGGTGGAACGCATTATATAATGTGTGCAGATTCGACTAAGCAAGAGAACTATGAGAAGCTCCTGGAACTCTTAGGAGTGAAAGCGTTCGATATGCTATTCACAGATCCACCATACAATGTGAACTATAGCTGACGCTGAAAGCATACATCCAGAGGAATAATAAACGACCACATGGGGAATGATAACTTCTATGAATTCCTGATGGACACGTTCGAACCAATAACAAATACCACAAAGGCAACGGCTCCAATGTACATATTCCATAGTCCAAAGACACAGGCTCAATTCGAAGAAGCAATGAATGAAAATGGAATAGAGGTAATAAGCCAATTGATATGGAATAAACCAAATGTAAACCATGTAGGAGCAAAATACAAAGCTAAACATGAACCATTCTTCTATGCACATAAAAAGAACCAGAAGGAAGAGCGATACTGAAGTGATATCTTCGAGCAGACAGTACAAGATGTGCCAGATGTAAGCAAGATGAAAACAATGGATATCGTAGAAGCGATAAAGCATAGTAAGCAAGCAGAATCAGAAGGTAAGACAACAATCCGAAGTATGAAAAGACATAACGTAAACGATTACATTCATCCAACACAAAAACCAGTAGAGATAGTGGAGAAGGCAATCCTAAATAGTTCAAAGACAGGAGAAACAATCCTGGAACCATTCGGAGGGAGCTGAACGACACTAATCGCATCAGAAAAAACAGGGAGAAGATGTGGACTGATAGAACTAGATCCCCACTTCATCCAAGCAACTCTCAAGAGATATGCACAGCAGACAGGTAAAGCAATAAAGTGCATAAACAGAGAGCTAGATTTAACTCCTATATTCGCATAACCATGTCAGAGAAAAACCGAAAGAAAATCAGACAAGCCAATAAGTCTGGTAGAGTAATTAAGAAGTAATCAGACTTTTATAACTTAATTTATTAAAAAAGATGAAAGAAATCTGAAAACTTATAGAGTTATTGATTGAAGCACAAAATTCTTGAATTTGATTATTCTGACATTGGGTAGGAAACTTTGAACGAAAGTACTATGCTAAAAACCATTGGAGATTGATAATAGAAACACTTGGTTATACAGATGAAGATTATGAAATATATGATTATTCAGATAGGGATATATGTGGGAAAGATGGAGGTTTTATTAAATGGTTAGTAGAGAATGATAAGATAGACATAGTAAAAGTATATGAAAATCTGACTAACTATGAAATAGAGATTAGAATACGAGCAGTTAAAGAGTTATTAGAGAATAATGAAGAAGATACAATTGCATATCTCAAATTACTAATGCTACTTGCTATCCAAGATGAGCCTATCAGATTTCTATGTGAAATTATTAAGTAATCAGACTTTTATATTATTTACCCTTAGGAAATGAAAAAAGAAAAATCTGAATTATTATCAGATGAATTATATTCAACACAGTTTATATACTGACACGATGTAAATATATATCAAAAACGAGATTGAAGATATAAAATTATGGTTGATGATAGTCTTATAGATATAGTAGAAACTCCAGAGACAGCTGAAATCGCAGTAAAATATTATGTCCAATGATTAGAAGATTGAAAAACTTTAGACTAATCAGACTTTTATATTATTTACCAAAAGGAAATGAAAAAAGTATGGTATTGAACAATGGAAGAATATGAGAATATAAAAACTACGTTTAGAGAAACACAAAAAAGTAAACCAAGATTTTATTACCATTGAGATTTGAATAGTGAATGAGAGTGGGAAGAATGGTCTACCCCTAGAAAAATGACTAACTCACGATGAAAATTACAGAAAGAGTATAATGTTTGGAATAAAAGCAGGTATAGACACGACACAATATATTTTATAGTTTAATCAGACTTTTATATTATTTACCAAAAGGAAATGAAAACATATATATCAAAACCAATAGAAGTAAAAGCTGAACTATTTAACCCAGATAGGATAGAAGAATATAGAAAGATGTGAGCTGAAATAGAGATAGTTCCAACAGCATTCTGAAAAAGATATATACTACCAACTTTAGAGAGTGAGAATTGAAGATGAAATGTATATATTAGTGAAGATTTTTATTTAGTATGCTGAACTAAATGAGAATTCTATCCTTGTAGAAAAGATATATTTGAAGAAAAGTATATCAGTAAAGACTAATCAGACTTTTATATTTATCACCAGAGTGAAGAGATGGGAAGACATAAAGAAAAAGAAACCGTAATGACAAAACAAGGGAAGAGAACCTACAGATTAGATAAGGTAACAGGAAAAAAACTAACAGGAAGACCAAACAAGTTCACTCCTGAAGTAGTCCAGAAACTCGAAGACCTTATATCGCAGGACGTAGAGATTGAAAGAGCGTGTAGATTCGTAGGAGTATCAGAGAGTGCGTACTACGAGGAATGCAATAGGAATTCAGAGTTCAAGGAGAAAATGTCCAAAGCTCAGGAATATCCTCTAATCCTAGCGAATAGAACGATAGCAAAAGCTATTAGAGACGGAGACATTCAGAGTGCCTGGAGAATGAAACAGAGTAGAGACAAAAGATATAGACCAGAGGCAGCTAAGATAAGTATGGAGAGAGTGGAAGGAATCGAGATAACGCTACCAGGGAAGACAGACGAAGAGACAGAGGCTTAGATTTTAATTCAAAATAAAAACTAAGGGGATGAAAACAACCATGAGCGTGAAACAACTGGAATATAAGAATGCGGAGCTGGTGCTCTGTGAGTTCATGGCAACGCAGGATCCAGATCCGGAGAATGAGGAAGAACATCCAAAATATAAAGATTTCAACCTCCAGGAATTCCACGACTTCGTCACAGACAAAATAGATGCTTTAGATTCTTATATGAACAGATACCAATGACAGAGATGAAAGTACCAGAAGTAGATGTACCAACAATCTACAAACACCTAAAGGACGACCTGACGCTTTGCGTAAAGTACCACAGAAGAGGTAAACCAGAGAAGGTCAAGGAGTACTTCGGGACAGACGATCGAACAGAGATCGAGAAGCAACTGCAAGTAATTTGTAAACCTTTCTCAACGATCCAAAAGATCCAGATCGAGGGGGTGATTACAACATTACATAACTTTTATATCCAACCAGAAGAGACATGAACGAAAAACTCAGAGCAGAGCTCATAGCAAAAAGAGAAGAGCTCAAATGGAAGAACAACCTCAGAAGCCTAGAGGTGATCAACTGGATCGAAGGACTACTTAAAGAGTTTGAAGAACCAGAAGCACCAGCACCAAAAGAGGTGATCGTAGACCTTCCAGATAAAGAACCGGAAGAAAAAAAGGAAGTCAAAAAACCGGGGAAAACGCAAAAAATTGTATTTAAAAAGAAGTAGATCATGAAGGTAAAATTCACACCTACAGAAAAACAAGCGGAAGCAATAAAGTACTGGAACGATGACACCACGACAGAGATTTGATTCGGAGGAGCTGCTGGTGGAAGTAAAACATGGCTGGGAGATTTTCTCATCCGATACAGCTGCCAGACGCTCCCCTGAAGCAAACGAGTCATCGGGAGAAAAGAGCTAGTAAATCTCAAAAGGACGACACTAGACACCTATCGGAAAATCATGAGATTCTACGGTATCCCGATGGAAGACCGGGGCGTACTAAACAACCAGACGAACACAATCAAGTTTGATAACTGAAGCCAGATAATCCTGCTAGACTGTGCAACGCAGACATCAGATCCAGAACGGACAAGGTTCTGATCACTAGAACTAACAGGAGCATTCGTGGACGAGGCAAACGAAGTGGACGCAAAAGGAATAGCAATGCTAAAGACCAGGATCTGAAGGCAGAATGTTTTTAATAACGTGAAAGCTAGAGATAAGGACGGGAACCTGATAACAATAGACGGATACAAAAAGTGTCCGAAGTTCCTGGAGTGCTTCAATCCAAACAAAGGACACGTATACAACGACTACTACAAACCATGGAAGGACGGAACTCTCCCACCTTATAGGAAATTTGTAAGAGCGACAGCAGGAGATAATCCATATCTCTCACCATCCTACATCGAGCAACTGGAAAGATCCGACGAGATAACAAAGCAGAGACTACTCTACGGAAACTTTGACTACGACGACACACCTGGAAAGCTTTTCAGATGGGACGAAATAACAGACTTATTCGTGGCTAATATTGAAGAGGACAATACAACATACATCACCTGCGACGTAGCAAGGCTGGGAGAAGACAAAACGATTATAGTCGTTTGGAAAGGATTCAAAGGCGTAGAAGTGAGAACCTACCAGAAGCAAACAACAGACCAGACTGTAGCAGTGATCAAAGACCTGGAACAATACTACAACTGTAGGAGAAGCAATATCTGCATAGATTCCGACGGAGTTTGAGGAGGGGTCGCAGACAACCTCAGAGGCTGCGTCAATTTTATGAATAATGCTTCACCTATAGTCCAGAAGGACGAACTAAGGAACTACGCAAACCTGAAAACACAGTGCTACTTCAAATTGAAGTACCTGATGGAGAAGAGACTGATAAGGCTCGACGTTTCAGGAGAGATTCAGGAAAGGATCCAGAACGAACTGGATAACATAGTACTGAAGGACGTAGACGCAGAGAACAAAGTAAGGCTAGAGAGCAAAGAAGACATGAAGAAGAGGCTGGGACATTCGCCAGATTACGCAGACGCAATAATGATGCGTATGCGGTGGGAACTAAACAAATCAACATCACCAGTAACAAAGACCGATGTAATAACGGTAAACTTTGATGACTTCCTATATTAAAAATAGTTGTATTTTGAATTTTCAGAATATAATACAGTTTAGATTTATATCAAACACTAAGCATGGACAAGTCAGCAATACTCGTACAAATACAAAGAGAATATAATTTGTGACTAACCTATGTAAGACCATCCAGAATAAGATACAGAGATAGGATCATGAAATGGAATCCACAGGCAAAGAACTGAGGAAAGATTATCAATATCAACATGGTGGGAAATTACATAGACACTTTGATCGCTTCATTCTTTACAAATGGAGTAAAGTGTAAGTTTATCTCCAGAACCGGATGGATTGGAGAGGAAGAGGCACAGAACCTAAACGCCGTAGCTGAGTTTGATGAAAGAGAAGGAGCAATGCAACAGCTCAAATACCAAGTAGAGCAGGACAGCTTATTCTTCGGAGTTTGAATCTTAAACAAGACAGGATTCGATAAGAACACACTAACGAATACTTGGAGAGCAATCAATCCGCTTTCATGGATTCCAGATCCACTCCCAACACAGACGGGACAGTTTGACTGAAGGAACTACAGATTCCACGGATTCTGTATGCTAACAAACATCCACGACGTGAAGAACTTATACGACAAGGACGCAATCAATAGACGATTTGCAAAGATGTACAATATGGAAGACACGCTAACAAGGGAAGCGTACCAGAACAAAGCAGGGACATGACCAATAATAGTAGACGAGATAGAGGACAACTTCGCTCTAGACATCTACACACACTATACAATTATAGATTGAAAAAAACGAAAGTTCGTTTGCTCGCCAGACATTACAGAGATATTCTACCAGGAGAAGCTAGAACCAGTAACAAAGGAAGAGAAGCTAGACGAAACATTGATACCACGGCCAGTACTTCTGAACTACTACGATCCAGTAAGAGGGAATCCATTCGGAACTTCTATCTGTGATAAAGTAGAAGACAAGCAAAACGCAAAGTCAATCCTCGCTAACCTTTCATTGATGAAGGCTAAGAGGGAAGCAACCGGAGGAGACTTCTTAGTAAACTCAAGACTAATAAAGAACAAGGAAGAGCTTCAAAAGAAAACATTCGACCAGAGATACTTATTCATCGACGAGAACGAGATAGGAACACAACCAATCCAGAACGCAATGTACGAACTACCACAGAGTCAAATAAAGACAGATGTCCGGAACATGATGTCCTGGCTAGAGAACGAAGCAAAATACGACTCAAAGATAGACAGCCTGCAGCAGGGAATCATGCCAGACAAAAGTATGACGAAAGCAGAATCACAGCAGATCCAAGCAAACGCAAATCTACAACTATCGATAAAGAACACAATAAAGCAATGGTTCTACAGAGAGTACTACTTCCAGCGATGGAGAGGTTATCTAGAGAACTTCAAGGATGGAGAAGAAAAACGAGTATTACTGAATGCAGATTTTGAATGGACAGGAGCTACTTTAAGTAAAGACCAATTCATTACTAAACAGATGCCTTACATTATGGTAGGAGCTACTGAAGATATCAATGCTATCAATGAGAAAGATAAGAATACTTTGATGGCTTTGTATCCTATCATAACAAATGATCCTGAGATTAAACCTGTAAACAAAGCAATATTCAAGAGATTATATCTTAGAGCTACTTGATTGAAACCAAATACAGTCAATTCTATCTTTGCATATACACCTGAAGAAAGAATCGCTAAGAGCTATGTAGATATGGTAAATCTATGAGCTAAACCAACTAGCTTATTCAAGAGAACAGATATAGATTTCTACACAGTACGATTATATATGCAAAAAGCAGAAGATGGAGATTTAAAAGATGAGATATTACAGAAGCTAAACTGATTGCTACTAGAGTTATGAGAATGACAAACACAGATACCTATGAATAACGAGATGGCTAATAGTGCAGCAAATATCATGATGGCTCAATGAGTACCAACTAAAGATGAACTAATCACTAGAGATACAGTAAATTTAAATTCTAATGTAATGTAATGACAGAAAAAATGGTAAAGCTTGATGATCTACTAAGGAGTAGATGATGGGAAAAGATGAAAGAGCTAATCAAGAATAGACAGATAGCATTAGCAAACAAGATTGTCTATGGAGATTGCATGGATGTAGCAGATGAACACTTAACACCATCAGACTTATTAAGAGCTGAAATGAGATGTCTAGCATGGGTAGTAGAAAAGCTACCAACACAAATGATAGAGAATCCTGATTATAAAGCTGATGAAGATATAGAGGAGATGGAAGAACAAGAGAGAGCAGAGATTATAGAATGAATGTTCAAACAAGAAGTTTAGTTTTATAACCTAATCACATAAAGGATGAAAGTAAAAGTAAACAAGAGTTATTCTAAACCAACTTCTGAATCTATGAAAGATTACAAGAAAGGTAGAGACTGATTCTCAATGGTTAAGAAAACTTATAGTGTAAAATTCCCTAAATGTAAGTAGTGGAACTGAAAGGAATCAGCAGTAAAGAGAGCCACATTCCCAAGAGGTTTAATACCTAACATATCGCAGTTTGTAGGTTTATGCAACAACAAATCCGCCTCAGCTAAGGTTATGAAGCTTTATTACTAACCAATTGAAACAATGCCAGAAGACAAAGAACTAGAAACGACTCCTACTGAGGAGTTAGAAGACGGAGAGGTCGACTACAAAGCCCTCTACGAAAAAGAAAAAGAGAGAGCTGACAAACGACAGTCTCGCTTCAAGAGTGCGAAAGCACAAGAGAAGGAAAGAGCTCAATACGAAATCGATGAAAGCTACATCGACAAGAAAGTAAAAGAGGAACTTTTCTTCGAGAAGAACTCAACAGCAAGCGAGTTCAGAGAAGAAGTCAAAAAGATTCAGACACAATATCCGTGAATGGATGCAAAGACTGCCTTCGATTTATACCTTGCTAAGAACAAGCCTGAATTGCTTTCTCAGCAACAATCGGCGACAGGAGTAGAAGGAATCACAAAGGATCCAGAACCTGAAAAAGATTGGAGACAGATGACGGACGCAGAATTTGATGCGTTCTGGAAAGCAAGGAAAGGTAAGTAAACCTTTTATTTGCTATTTTATTTACAAACATGGCACAAAATCTAACTGCATTTATACCAGAGCTATGGAGCCGCAGAATCCAATACTTAACTAGAAACGCTTTGGTAGCAACACAAATCTGCTCATTTGAAGAGCAACCTGATCTCAAATATGGAGACAGAATTCACAGACCATATCCTAACGATTTGGTAGTAAACGATTACACTAAGTACACTGACACAGTTCAACAAGACTTAGTAGGAACTGACGAGTACTTAGACATCGATCAATCTAAAGAGATTTCATTCGCAATCGACGAAGTAGATTGGATCCAAATGAAATACGACTTAGAGAACAGCTACGTAGAAAGAGCTGCTTATAGATTAGCAAACGACATCGACGGAAACGTACTAGCAGAAGTTAGCAACGCAAACGTTACATGTGACGGAACCGACATCGGATCAAGCGGAGCTATTTCATTATCAACATCTAACTGTTTGAATGCAATCATGACTGCAGGAGCAAAATTGACTGCAAACGGATGTGAGATGGACAAAACATGGGCTCTCGTTGTATCTCCAAAGACAGCATCAATTATCGCTCAGACAGTAGCTCAAGACTGATTCTCATTAGCAGACTTAGCTTTGAAGAACGGATACGCTGGAAACTTCGCAGGATACAATGTATACTCATCTAACAACGTAAAACACGCAAGAACAATAAGCTTCTCATCAGTAGTAGCAACAGACGCTATCACAGTAGCAGGAGTTACATTCACATTTGTTGCTTCTATTGGATCAACTGCAGGTAATGTATTGAAAGGAGCTAACGATGCTGCTGCTTTGACTAACCTAGCAGCTGCTATCAACGGAGCTTCAGGAGCAGGAACTACATACGTAGAAGTATCTGCTGCAGACAGAGCTAAATTAAAGGGAGTAAGAGCTCACTTAGACGGATCGACTGGAGTATTAACAACTTCAGGAGCAGTAGCAGTATCAACTGACGATACTACAATCACAGTAGGAAACGCAACAGAACACGCTATCCTATGCCGCCCAGGAGCAATCGACTTAGTAATGCAACAGAACATAGACGTTCGTAGAACACCATTACCAAAGCAAAAAGCTGACTACTTCATCATCTCTTGCTTATACGGAAAGAAGACATTCACAGAAGGAAAAGAGAGAATGGTAGACATTTCAATCGCTGCTTAGTAGAGGCATTATATACATGGGGCTGGGAAACCAACCTCATGCAATAAAGCTTTTATATAAAACCACAGAAGCTCATGGACGTAGCAACAATAATAAAACTCTCAAGAGACCAGACAGCCACACCTGCAGGACAGATCGCAGACAGTGACTACCTAGAATACTTAAACATCGTATATAAGGAGATTTTTTCTAGACTATCCGTCAATTCAAGAAAATACGCACGGAACGGATTCACAGCAGAAGTAAATGCTGGACAATCAGAATACATACTACCACAACCAGGAGAAGACAGCACAGGAGTAAAGTTAGTCCTTGCTGCCTTTCTAGATTGAAAAAAACTCCCTCTTTACGATTCAAGCCTGTATGACAGCTCACAGGACGTGATAGATCCAAAACGGCACGAAAAACCATACGGAATCCTAAGAGACGGAAGCATCTTCCTGATTCCAATTCCAAAGAAGGACGGAGAGCTATACGTCGAGGGGAAATACATACCACTAGACCTGGAGCTAACAACACCAGGAGACGAAATAAAACTAGCACCAGAATACCATAACATCCTAGTAAAGGGGCTTAACGCTTTGATATTCGGTACGAAACAAGTGTTTGATAAACAGCAACTACGAGAAGGATATTATCAACAAGCCATCCAGCAGATGCAAATAGAGGGATGCTTTGAAAACGAGAGTGGATACCTAGTAGAGGATCCAAATTTATCATTCCTAGAATAAAAACATGGTAGATGTAAAAAGACAGGATATAACATTACAAGACTGGACAAAAGGAATCTCAGCAGACGAATATGCCTGAGGTAGCTATTATTATTCAGAAGGAATTTCAAGTGGATACAATACAAAAGGATTCGAACTATGACCACAACTATCAAAGACAGCACTAAACTACAGAGACAACTGATATGCTGTAGCACTAGCACCTACAAGTGAGTATGGAATAATGGCTTTTACTAAGGACTGAATGATAGAGACAGAAGAAGTTTATAATGCAGCAACAGGAGATGGAGATGACGACTGAGGGGGAGCTTTATTTTCTAGATACGGATGGTCTTATAGTGATTATGTAAACGGAGTATTATATTGACATAGAGCTATATGAATAGCACAGAGGCATATAGACTTAATAGATTTAGATAATCTATATGATCCTGATGCAGATTTGTTAACCAATACAACATTCTCTAGTGATTGGACAATAGGAACATGATGGACAGTTACAGATTGAGTGGCTACACATACAACAGGAAATACTTGAACATTAGAAGCTACAATAAATTTTGCAGAGACACCTACAACATCAGATTATGTAAGAGTGGCAATAAAGATAAAAGATAGCACAGCATGATATGTAGAGGCTTGATTAAACTCTCCTTCTACATCATATAGAAGTACAAAGAACTGATGGATGACATTTTGTTTCAAATGTAGCGGTTCATCTACATCATTGATAATAACTCCTAGTAGTACATTCAATTGAAGTATAGAGATGGTAAACGTTCATCTATATACATGAGTAGAACCACAAAAATCAGCTTTATATAATGCTGATTTAAACCAGCCACATCCTGCAGTAGTGTGGGAATGAGATTTGTATGTAGCTTGTTGAAACTATGTAAACATATTCTCTCTTACAGATTGGGGAAGAACTTATAAACAATTAGTAGATAAGAACTTCACAATCGTATCAATGACTCAGCAGGCCGGGAACCTTATACTTCGGGCAACTGATGGATTCGATAGTAGACAATACTACCGGAACGGAGTAGACTGAGTAGCATATGAAGTTATCGAGTGGAAATGACTTATTATAAAATGAGTAACAGGGACAGAAACTATATCATACGTACTAACTACATCAGGAAGTAATGTAGGAACTATAGAAGGATACGAGTACAGATTATATGCAGTAAGCGGATACCAAAGAAGCCTGATAGCATCAAAGCTATACCAATACATGAGTAGAAATTATTTAAACCAGATACCATATAACATTAATAAAAAGTTTGATTTTAATGATGTACAGAACGACCAGTCAATGGTTATGTATCTGGATAGTTTATATATTCCAGGATGCGACGGAATATACAAATACGGAACCGATGTGCCATGACTAAGAACAGCGTGGACAAGACCAATCAAGTACGATACATGAGCGACAAATATAACTCTTTGACAGAGGAATGCTTTTCTGAATGTTTGATTCAGAGTGGGAACGACAAACTACATAGGGAAAATAGATCCAAGATTATATACTAGCACAGGATACATTATCACGGAAAGCATCTACCGAGACAAGCTAAGCTCAAGAAAATCACTAGAAAAACTAAAGATTTGATTCAAGAGCGTAGCGTCAACAGTGGGTAATATAAAATTCTACGTGATAGTGGACGATGACTACTTCTGGAGATTCTGGCCAACGGCAACACCAACGAATCGACCAGAGATAGGAGACGTATATAACATAGCACATGACACAAAAGGAGAGGTGATCGACGTAGACAAAACAAATGGGATTATAACATTCAAGACCTTAGAAAACAAAGGAAGCTATATAGGACTAGCAAACACAACAATAACAAAAGTAAGTGGAGCAGGAGACGACAGCATAGCTGTGGGATATAAATTTGATAACATGTGTCTCGTAAAGACGATAGAAACAACAGGGCAGGAGTATGGATCAGAGCTTATATTCGGAAAGGATTTCGTAAATAACTACCTCCCATACCGATACAAGATCCAATTCGTGATTGAATTAAACAGTAACAATAAACAACTATCGCCGGAGATTTATGAGCTAAGCATAGTATCAGATATTAATGATGTGGTTTTATAACGATAAATAACGATGGTACAAGAAGTACAAACACCAGTAGAAACAACTCCAATAAACACTCTAGAAACGATAGAGGCGATTTGAACATCAAGTAGAAAGATAATAATCTGAAGGCAGACTAGAGATAGGTTATATTGAGAGAGTGGAGTTACATTATCTTACTATGTGCCAACAGTAACAGTAGATTGATACACAGAGACAGAGTGAGAGGCGACATTATTAGATGAAGTATGAGAACTATCTTATAACAAAAATTGAGAGTGAGTAAGAATACCTATAGAGTGAACATACCAGCTAACTATAAACTGTTTTAGATGAAGTCAAAATCCATCAGGGACAATCACAGCCACGACTAGGGTATTAGCTGATAATAAGCAAATTTATTCTTATGATAATAGTGCTAACTCTGGCCATCAAGATGTGATTACTGTTACTTTAGGTAAGTTCACAACGATTAGGATGGATTTAATCTACGACTCCACATATTCAGCGACTAGATGAAATGTTACACAGACAATAGTAATTCAAAAACTTTAATTTATAACTTTATATCAATGGCAATAGACAAGAATTCAAAAGCGTATCAAACACTTATAAACAAATGATACTCGGATGAACAAATAACGCAGATGCACTCTGCAGCCAACTCAGGACAAGCTACGGCAAAAGAAGTAGTAACCAGAACCACTCCTCAATATGAGAACCAAGGAAGTGGTAACTACGTATATAACGAAAGCACAGGATACTACGAAAACACGAGCAAGCCAGCTGCTCCAATCCAACAAACAAAGCAAGAGACACCTGTGCAAGAAACACAACAGGTGGTAAAGCAACAAGAAACGCCAGCTAGTACCGTATCAGAAGTGAAGCAGGAAGGAAGTCTGAAACCATTGTCGCAGGAATACTACAACCAGACATCAGAGGCGGCTCAGAATACTATCAGGGACAATCTCAACAGGTATAAACAAACCAACCCTGAGTATTTTACAGATTACGAAAGCTTCAAGAAAAATTTTTCATACGATACGAGAAGCGACGAGCAGAAAAACACACTGGATACATGGTACAACTGATACCAGGAGAGTCTTCAATTAGCATCAACACCAGTGGCAGATTTATATACACAGTATAAAAACGGAAGCTTATCAGTAGCACAGCTGGAAGAGTTAAGGATATCGGATCCTGCAAAATATGGAGAACTCCAGAATCAGATAAACAAAGGAAACATAATAGCAGCATACGATGACGATAAAGGAAGTGAAGGAACGGGACTAAGCATCCAGGACATGGCGTATCAGATGCTACAGCAGACATTCATGCAATTTATGAACGGAGAAAATACTTCAGGAGCAAGTCAATACTTCAGAGATTATGAAGAAAAGATGGAGTCACCAGAGATGACAACACTCTCAGATCAATGTACAGAGGTACAAAATGAGATTGAAAACGTCCAGGCAGACTTAGAATCAATAAAAAAGAGTGTAGAAGCAGAATATGCAGGGACAGGAGCTAGCAGAGCAAAGATCAACGCAATCATATCAGACAGAAGCTACGATCTACAGCTCCAACTAAGAACTCTCAATTCAGAATATAATAAGTACGCAACACAATATAACAATAGAATGCAGCAATATCAGACAGAGTTCACTATGCAGCTTCAGGAATACCAACTAGGACAACAAGAGAGACAACAAAAGATGCAAGAGTTAGGATTCGCATTAGATTTAATGAGCTTTGAAACGCCACAACAAGCTCAAGATAGAGAATGGCAATACCGAGTAAAGCAACAGGAATACGCAAATGGAAATATCAATAGCACAGATTATCAGACTAGATACAAGGCAGCATTGACAAGTGTTCAGAATTTGCTCTCTCAATACGAGGGAATTCCAATGCAAAGGAGTGCAGAACAGATGGCACAAGATATCCTAAAGGCAATAGATGAAGGAAGCGACTTAGGAACAGAACTCACAAAGATAAATAAATTAATCCAGGAAAAACCTGAATATAAAGTGATGTATAACGCTACATTCTATCCACAGAGTAGCAGTTCAGGAGGAGTAAGCGGAATGATTGAAGAAACAATGAAAGTTGGAGACGAAGAATGGTACAAATATAACGGACAACGATACACAGCAGAGCAATTCAACAATATGCTCAAAGGAGGATCCACAGGAACAGCTAAACCTTACGATGTAGTAGACGCAGCATTACTCCAGAATAGACCTGGTGCATTATATACAGATGCGAATTGAAACTTGGTAGGAACAGGAAATAACCTCTGAAAATTCTTAATTCAATCTAAGAATTTGAACGGAAACAAAGGAGGACAATGTGGAAAGTTTGTAAACGATTACCTTCAGTTTATCTGAATGACAAGCGGAACGAATAGATACTACGACGATAACTTATCAACAAAGATAAATAGCATCAATACATACGATCCAAAAGTAGGAACGGTGGCTGTCTTTGATTACAACCACAAAAGTTCAGATTGAATCAATCACGGACACGTAGGAATTGTAACGAAGGTAACCAATGACGGAATCTACGTAAGAGATAGTAACTACGGAAGTGACGAAAAGATTCAGACAAGATTCATAGCAAAAGACTCAGCAGAATGGAATAATAATTTGAAAGGATTCTTCGATCCAAGTAGACCAGCACTAGGAGGTACAACAGAAACTGATAGTAAAAGTACAGTATCAGAATCAGACAAAATAAGAGCAGATTCAATATTGAAACAAATAAAGACATGAGTGATAACACCATCAGACGCAAGTAAGGAAAGGGATTGGTTAATAGAAAAATGATACGGACAGGAATTCCAAGAAGCATTAGATAAAGGAATG
>Ga0326512_10000495_pt1 | contig 34837 bp, 29 predicted proteins | sample 1_2617_0518_D_FD_203652 | JGI IMG/M metagenome (GOLD analysis project Ga0326512, IMG submission 203652) | Bovine rumen microbial communities from UC Davis, California, United States - 1_2617_0518 | ecosystem: Host-associated > Mammals > Digestive system > Stomach > Rumen | place: USA... | reverse complement strand
CGATCACAGAGGAGATGCAATAAATGTTTGACTTTATCAGTTACAGCCGTGACTCCGGCTTTGAGATTAAAATCCTTCCGCCCATTGACGGCGTGCTCATCCACCTGGAACTGCGAGACCCTGACACAGGATACTTTGAGGGGCGCGCGATCACGGATGTCGAGGCGAGCAGGTGCGCCAATATCGATAAATACACCGGCGAAGTGCTCGACCAGATGGCGGCACGTATCGGCAGGAAGAAGGCGAAACTGTATGCGGACAGACATATCAGCAAGCAGCTCCGAGAGCGCGAAAACTTTTTCATGGGTAAATGAAATGATGACAGCAAAGGAACAGCAGAGAGAGGCGGCATTGTACCTGTCGCGGTATCAGGTGGCAAAGAACGAAGTAAGGGACGTTGAGCTCCGGATCGAGCGCGTCCGCAGCGAAATGATGGGCATGAAGGGCATCAGTTACGAGAATGGAGACATGCCGAAAGCACAGTTCCGTACCGGTGACCTGTCAGACTACATTGCCCGCATCGATGACCTGATCCAGGACTGGAAAGCTGCTCAGAACCGGGCACTCGATATGATGAGGGAAATCTCTACAGCAATCAATGCCATTGACCATGATCAGGCGCGGAGAGTGCTGATGCTCCATTTTGTGGACGATCATTCCTACGAAAAGACTGCAGAGATCATGGACAAGTCTATTGAGTCTGTGTATCGATGGAGGAGGATAGGGCTTTCGAAAATTTCTGTCACTCCTGACAGTGTTTGACAGTAAACTCTGTGGTATTGTGATAGTGCACATACAAGGGCGGGCAGGGCCTGTGCATTTTCATTTTTTAACTCCTCTTGAATTGGGGCGTCATGTTGTCACAGGCATGGCGCTCTTTTGCATGCAGAAGCATGTTTTTGCTAAACAGTTGCTCGGGGCTTATCCCGGCCGCGCAGGCCGATAGCGCGTTACAAGCTATGCCAGGCGGGTCGAAGGGCCCGCCAATTTTGTTTTTGACAAAACGACGAATAGCGAGGTGATGGCTGATGCCGAGGGCACGGAGTCCGGAGCGAGACCTTGCGTATCAGCTGTGGCTCGATTCCGGGAAACAAAGAGAATTAAAGGATATTGCTGAGGAGTTGGGAGTCTCCCCAAGCCAGATCCGAAACTGGAAGACGCAGGATGACTGGGAAGGTCGAAAAAGTTGCGCAACGAATCATGCGAATAATTGCGCAACGAAAAGAGCAAAAAAAACAGCTGAACGCATCGAAAAGAATCAGGAGCTGACCGATCAGCAAAAGCTGTTCTGCATCTACTTTTCCAAGACATTCAATGCGACTTCTGCTTATCAGAAGGCTTATGGATGCAGCTATGCGGCGGCAATGTCAAGCGGCAGTGAACTCCTAAGAAATCCTAAGGTAAAAGCTGAAATCCAGCGCCTCAAGCAGGAGCGATACACACAGGCTCTTCTCAGTCCGGAGGATATCTTTCAACGATACATGGACATTGCCTTCGCTGACATGGGTGATTATCTGAGTTGGGGACAAGAAAAGGAGCCTGTCATTGGCCAGTTCGGACCAGTGACGATTCCGAATCCGCTGACTGGAGAGAAGGAAACCCTCATGCAGACCGTCAATGTGGTACGGCTAAAGGAGTCTCGCGAGATAGATACGACTCTGGTCGGAGAGGTAAAACAGGGGCGCGACGGGGTGACGATCAAGCTTCCGGACCGCATGAAGGCTCTGGACTGGCTCGCCTCTCACATGGACATGGCGACACCGGAGCAGAAGGCGAAAACAGATAAGCTGATCGCAGAGACTGAGCGATTGAAGGCCGGCGGGTCGGGCTCTCAGGACAATGAGTTCCTGAATGCCTGGAAGCAGTCAATCATCGACGGATACAAGGACAATAAGGACGGTGAAGAATGAACGGGCCGATGAGATACGCAAAGGATCCCGTTCTTTTTTTACGGGAAGTCCTGGATATGGATCCGGATGACTGGCAGGAAGAGACCGCCGCAGATATCCAGAAGCACGCCAAGGTGGCAGTGAAGTCCGGCCAGGGAGTCGGTAAGACAGCCCTCGAGGCTGGCCTCTGCATCTGGTTTTTGTGCTGCAGGCCGTACGCAAAAGTGATCTGCACGGCACCGACCATGCAGCAGCTGTACGACGTCCTGTGGGCAGAGATCGCCAAGTGGCTGCAGTCCTCCAAGGTGAAAGACCTTCTGACCTGGACAAAGACCAAAGTCTACATGAACGGCGACAGCGAGCGCTGGTTCGCTACTGCAAAGACTGCGACAAAGCCCGAGAACATGCAGGGCTTTCATGAAGACCACATGCTGATTATCGTGGACGAGGCATCCGGCGTCGCGGATCCGATCATGGAGGCAATCCTCGGTACACTGACCGGCATCGACAACCGGCTCCTGCTGATGGGAAATCCAAACCGGACAGAGGGCGTGTTCTACGATGCCTTCAACAAGGATCGCGAGCGGTGGAGGACCAGAACGGTCTCTTCCAGGGACTCGAAGCGCACGAGCCGGGACAACATCGAGATGCTTGAAGCCAAGTATGGCAAGGATTCCGATGTTGTCCGCGTCCGTGTGGACGGCAAGTTCCCCAAGGGCGGGCTCGATTCCTTCATCCCGCTCGAGTATGCGGAGTGCTGCAGTGATCCCGTGACAGTCCCGGACAGCAACATGCTCCACGTCGGCGTCGACGTCGCCCGCTTCGGCGATGACAAGACCATCATCACGACACGGCACGGGATGCGCGTGGATCCTCAGCTGAAGTACGCAAAGCAGTCCACGATGGAGACTGTCGGACATATCTTGCAGATCTGCAAGGCATGGATCGCGGACTGGACGAGCAGGCATCCGGGCATACACGACGAATACGACTCGCCTGTCACTGGCCGCTGCCGTGTCCGTATCGATGATACCGGCGTCGGTGGAGGCGTCACAGACCGCCTCAGGGAGGTCGTAGAAGACGAGGAACTGCCGATTGAGATCATACCCTGCAACAACTCCGGGAAGGCCATGGACGCGCATTACGAAAACGCAGGCGCGGAGATGTGGGGCAATGTCCGCGAGCTGATGGAGCAGACATTTTCTGCAAAGGCCAGGGGCGAGGAGCCAGTCCTGCAGATCCCTCAGGATGACGAGCTTATAAAGCAGCTGGCCAACCGCAAGTATCACCTGACCAGCCGCGGGCGGATCGCGCTCGAGAAAAAAGAAGACATGAAAAAACGGGGACTCGGGTCTCCTGACTGTGCGGATTCACTGACGCTGTGCTTTTACAATCCGCAGATGATGGAGTACAACCCCGTGAGTGGAGGTATTTGAGTTATGGCATATACAGATGCCGGCATCTGGGTGCCGGACTCAACGATATTACAGCAGGCAATCACTGTGGAGGATGTCCTGCGCGTGCCTGCAGGAACGGAGATGAGCATCAACCTTTTGTCGGAGCTGATCTCCAAGCATAAGCAGCTGGTGAAATTCCGGCTGAAGCCTCAGCAGGACGCATACGAGAAAAACATCTATCCCTTCCTTCTGGCGCCTGCCAAGCCCGCATACAAGCCGGACAACCGCATCCCGATCAACTTTGCGAAATACCTGGTGGACACATTCAACGGTTTCTGCACCGGTATCCCCATCAAGGTCACATCGGACGAGGAGCGTGTCGCGCAGTACCTGGAATATCTTGACCAGTACAACCACATGGATGACCTAAATTCGGAGATATCCAAGGGAGCTGACATTCAGGGCGCATGTCATGAGCTGTATTACAACGATGAGGACGGCGAGATCGGCATCGCGAAGGTCGACAGGATGGAGTCTTTCTTCGTGTACGATGACTCGATCCTGCGCCGGAAGCTGTTCTTTGTGCGGTACTTCTTCGGGGCTGACAATATCGAGTACGGCTCATGGTCAGATGATACTTTTGTACAGCACTTCGAGAACCGCGCAGGGTACCGGTGGACAGATGAGGCACACGAGCATGGTTTCGAGTACGGACCTGCATCTGAGTTCTACAACAACGCGGAGCGCCGCGGGATCTTCGAATCGGAGCTTCCGGCGATCAATGCATACGGCAAAGCCCTGAGTGAGAAAGCCAACGACGTTGATTATTTCGCGGATGCCTATCTTAAGATCCTTGGTCCGAAGGTCGAGAGCAAGGACACGCAGAGCATCCGGGACAACCGAATCATCAACTTCAAGGGCTCGCCGGACGGGACACTGCCAGTGGTGGATTTCCTGCAGAAGCCGAATGCGGACACGACACAGGAGAATCTGATCAACCGCCTCGAGCGCCTGATATTCCACATCTCCATGATTGCGGACATCAACGACGAGAGCTTCGGCAGTGCTTCCGGTATCGCCCTGCGGTACCGCCTGCAGTCCATGCATAACCTGTTCCTGGTCAAGTCACGTAAGTTCACAGCGGCGATCCAGAACCGGTACAAGGTCATCTTCTCAAATCCTATCGCGCAGACTCACGGCGTCCGTCCTGAAGACTGGATGACAGTCAAGGTGAAGTTCACGCCGAATCTGCCGGCGGATGTACTGTCGGAAGTTCAGAGCGCCCAGCAGGCAGACGGTATGCTCTCCCAGCAGACCCGTCTCGGAATGCTGTCCTTTATCGATGATGTGCAGTCCGAGATCGATCGCCTGACAGAGGAGCAGGAAGAGATGACCGCCAGACAGGCGCAGGCGATCTACAGCGACGTGGACAGCATGATCAAAGCCCTGGAGGCGGAAGGGTATACGGTGATGAGGAGAAGCGATGGCGAGGAAGATACAGCCGAGGAGTAAGGTCCCGAAGCCAAAAAAGGGTCAGTCCTCAGAAGACTACTGGCGGGAGCGTGAGTCGAGACAGAGAGCGGAGAACATCCGGAACGAGGCAAAGACCGCAGAGCGAATCAATCGGATCTTCCAGGGCATGCAGGACAGCATCCAGCAGGAGATAGAAGCTTTCTATCAGCGGTACGCCAGCAAGGAAGGTATCACCCTGACAGAAGCCCGCGGCCGTGTCTCCCGCATCGACATGGAGCAGTATGAGCGTCTGGCAAAGAAGTATGTCGAGGCCGCTCACCATGGGGATGAAGATATTGCCTTCTCCCAGGAAGCAAATGACCAGATGCGGCTCTACAATGCAACCATGCGGATCAACCGTCTCGAGATGCTCAAGGCCCGCTGCGGTATCCGCGCCATGGAAGGCTACCGCGACACCGAGCGCCTGATCAATGAGAACCTCGAAGAGCGGGCCTATTCAGAGTACAGCCGCCTTGCCGGCATCCTCGGGAATTCCGTACAGTTCAACGAGAACATGGTCCGCGCAATCGTAAACGCCTCCTACCAGAACGCCACCTGGTCACAGCGCCTCTGGAACCATCAGGCGTCCCTGTCCTCCCAGATCGGGACACAGCTGGCCAGCGGGATCCTCGCCGGCAAGAGCTCCACAGTCCTTGCCCGGGAGATACAGAAGCTCACCGGCGGGAGCACATACGCCTGCCAGCGCCTCATGCGGACGGAGCTCCGCAGGGTGCAGACGGAGGCGGCTGTGCAGTCCATGACGGACAACGGCGTAACTGAGTACAAGTACCTTGTGGCGAACGGCGTCAACCCCTGCGACGAATGCCTTGCGCTCGATGGGCAGGTATTTAAACTCTCCGACATGAATGTCGGGAAGAACGCCCCGCCGGTTCATCCGCAATGCGTGCTCCCGGGCACAAAAATAATAGCCCCCGGAATGGAGGCTATTATGCGAAGTGAGTATTCAGGAGACGTAGTGGAGATTGGAACTGCCAGCGGCGCAAGGCTTTCCGTCACTCCCAATCACATAGTGCTTACGGAGCGCGGCTGGATTCGCGCCAAGAACATTGTGAAAGGAGACAAGGTAATCCACTATGCCGGACGGGGAGAACATGGTGTTGAAGTTCACCCAGCAAATGACGATTGCATACCCGCTGTCGAAGAGCTTTTTACTGCGTTCGTCAAAGCGGGCGGCGTGTCGGCCCTTGGCGTGCCAGCCTCCCCCGTAGACTTCAAAGGCGATGTTGTCCCACAGAGCAAAGTCGATGTTGTATTTATCAACAGCCAGCTGAGGGACGAAGTTGATGCCTCTGTGTCTAAGCTCGGTGGCTATGGCCCTTTCATAAGGGCTCTTGTAATCGGTGAACGAGGCTTGGAGACTGAAAGCCCGCTTAACAAGGCGCTCATATGGTACGGGTTTGCCGCGGACGGCATTATGAGCCGCCTCAGCGAGCGCGGCATTTTCCTCGGGAGTCCGGTTAGATGCACTGATCTTGTTCGCTTCAGAACAACTGCGGATTACAACGCCCGCTTGCTTCAAGTATCTGCGGATAACGGATCGACCGACGTTGTATCTATTGGCAAGGGCATATTCACTGATACCGGATTGGTAGTCGGCAATGATAACATCGAGGATGTCGGCAGACAGTTTGACAGGCGCGTTCGGAGGGATTCGGAGTTCGACTCCGTTCTCGATCAGGATGCGCTTAACTGTTTCGGTTCTTTTATGGACGATGTGTGCAACGTCACGAAGGTTTTTGCCGGAATTGTACAGTTCGATGATGTCGTTGATGTTACAAGTAGATTTTATTCTGGTCATGTGTATGACACCTCCTGTATGAGTACATTATACACTGCCAATGGAATTATTACAAGCAACTGCCATTGTGCGTCCGCACCTCATGTCGACGAGGCCAAATGGCAGAGATGGCTTGACGGGCCTGCGCAGGCGGGCGTGCCGTGGGCGGAGTTTGAATAACGGCGACGCCACTGTCTGCCCGGACTGCTACCGGGCGGACAGGTTTTTATGAGAGGAGGCAGATATGAATGTACCCACGATGACAATCGGAAAAACCGAACAGGACAACGAACTGGAGAAGCTCCGGGAGGAGAATGAGGAGCTGAAGGCCAGATGTGCAGATTATGACCTGCAGGTAGAGCGCCTCACCAGACAGGCCGAGCACGCTTATATGCGGGGAAAGATCGACGGCCTCGAGTTCTCGATCCGGTGCAACGGCGTCTCTGGTGATGAGGTGAAGAGATGATCATTCCTGAATCAGTTAGCATCCTGTACAAAGATTACGCAATCGGCACCGAGAACCACATGCGTGATGATAACGGTGCTGAGCTTTATGGCCAGATCAATTATTTGGATCAGACTATTACGCTGAGTAACGCATCGAGCCTCGAGCAGAAAAAAGCGACGCTGATCCACGAGCTGATCCATGGAATCGATGAGATGTATAACATCGGCTTGAAGGAAAAGCAGGTGGAGAAGCTCGGCAATGGCGTTTATATGCTGATCCGGGACAATCCGGAGATGTTCCTGGAGGAGGAATTTACATGATTCACGTTACTATCACCCCCGTCGCCCTCTCAGTGCAGGGCCATGCCGGATACAATCCCGGCAATGATATCGTCTGTGCCGCCGTCTCTGCGCTTGTGCAGACGTTTGAAGCATCGGCAAGGGAATTTACCACCGATGAGATTATCTCGTCTCTGGAGGACGGAGACGCGGTCATAGCATGGCCGAGAGCACCCACTGCAGAGCTGTCGCTATTGATCGACAGCTTGTATCTGGGGCTGTGCATGATGGCATCATCCTATCCCGATAATGTTTCAGTAAGCAGCACCCGATGAGGGTGCTTTTATTATGCCCAGGCGTGGAAGGCTTTAAAAGCTACGGATCGGGCAGGCGTGGTACCCGTAAAAATCTACGGTAACAGGCAGGCATGAGACCTATAAAACCTTATGGAGGATAGATATGAAATTTAAATCAGCGAAGACAGTAATGATGGACAGACGTACACCGAAGCAGAAGCGCATTGACCGCCTCATGAATCTGAGGATGTTTGACGATGGCGGCTCCGGTGATGATGGCGGAGATGACAGCGGGGAAGGTGGCTCGGATGAAGGCTCAGGCGATGGAGACGACAAAGATGACGTCCAGGCGAAGATCGATGCCGCCGTAGCTGCCGCCATCGAGAAGCAGGACAAGCTTTGGGAAAAGAAATTCAAGGAGCGCATGGCAAAGGAGAAGCAGAAGTCTTCCGAGGCAGAGCGATTGGCTGCCATGAGCGAATCTGAGAAAGTCAACGCCCGCATCAAAGCCCTCGAGGATGAGAATGCAGCCATGAAGGCCGCTGCCGCAAAGACCGCAATGGCATCCCAGGTGAGGAGCCTGCTAACAGATAAGGGCATCGTTATCGCGTCTGATGTGATCATCGACAGCCTGATCGGAGCTGATGCAGAGAAAACAAACGAAGCAGTGACCGCCTTCGCAGCAGAGTTCGAGAAAGCAGTCAATGCCCGCGTAAAGGAAGCGCTGAAGAGCAAGACTCCCAAGGGCGGCTCGGCAGCCGGCGCGAAGGGCATGACCAGGGAAGAGATCATGAAGATCAAAAATCCCCTCGAGCGCCAGAAGATGATCGCTGCGCACCCCGAAGCGTTCAAATGATGCTCCGGGGATATACAAAGGAGAATAGATCATGAATAGAAACAGAAACCTTATTAACCTGAAAATGTTCGATTCTGTCGAAGGTACTGATTATCCGCAGGATCAGAACCGGGCGGCGGACTTCGCGCCTGCGATCTCTATCGACTTTACATCCCGTATCGCGGACAACATCCAGACCCTGCAGACCATCCTGGGTATCACCAACATGACTCCCATGGCTGCCGGTACCCTGATCAAGATCTACAAGTGGAAGAGCATTACTCTTGCCCAGCAGGTCGCAGAGGGTGAAGTCATCCCGCTGACCAAGGCAGAGCGTGAGCTGGCCAAGACCATCGAGCTGACCCTCGGCAAGCACCGCAGACAGACCACCGCTGAAGCGATCCAGAGGGTCGGCCGCGCACGTGCCATCAACGAGGCAGATGAGAAGCTGATCTCCGAGGTCCGCAAGTCCGTCAAGACCAATTTCTTTGGCGCTATCAGCTCCGGCACCGGCATCGGCGACGGCGGCACCGCAGCTACCCTGCAGGGCGTCCTTGCGAAGATCTGGGGCAAGATGCAGAAATATTACGAGGACAAGGATGTCACTCCCGTCTACTTCGTTTCCTCTGACGATGTGGCCGACTATCTCGGCACTGCAAACATCACCGTGCAGACCGCTTTCGGCTTCTCCTACATCGAGAACTTCCTTGGCCTTGGCCTGACCATCGTCAATCCCAACCTGTCCAAGGGCACAGTTCTCGGAACCGCACGCGAGAACCTCAACGGCGCATACGTTCCCGGAACCGGCGGCGACCTTGCGCAGTCCTTCGCGCTCACTGCTGACAGCACCGGCCTTGTCGGTATGACGCATCAGGCAAATACAAACAATGCATCCATCGACACGCTGCTGTTCTGCTCTGTGGTCTTCTACCCCGAGTTCATCGACGGCGTGTTCAAGGGCACTATCTCCGGTACCTGATCAATACCGTGAGCCCATCGGCGGCATGCACAACCTGACGGGGAGGGTATCTGTACAGAACCTTCCCTGTCAGCATAAGGAGAATCAATATGGCTAAATACAGAGTGATCAAAGGCTTCTACGATCTGGAGGATCGCGAAGGCCAGAGCTACCACCTTTATGACAAAGGGGATGAGTACCCCCGTGATGGTCTGAATCCCTCACCGGAGCGCATTGCCTTCCTGATGTCAGATTCCACGCGGCTGCTTGAGCCGGTGATCGAGGAAATCCCCGAGTCTGACGAGGAGCCCGCAGGAGAGACTGCAGAGGAAACCGCCGAGGATTCCGCAGAAGAGACTGCCGAGGCTGCCGCGGAGCCGCAGGAAGCGCCGAAGCGCCGTAAGGCAAAGAAGTGAGGTGAAGGGCGATGGCAGACATCGACAGAATAAAACGCATGCTCAGCATGGATACAGATGATGATTCTTCAGAGAACCTGCTGTATGACATCATTGACCTTGTTGAAGCTCAGCTGAAGAACCGGCTCGGCGGGATCAGTAAGATTCCTGATAGTCTGGAATACATCGTTGACAATGTCGTGCTTGCCCGCTTCAACCAGATTGGAGACGAGGGCAAGGCATCCATGACGGTCGAGGGCGAGTCCGCTTCCTGGCTGACAGACCTGTTTGCTCCGTTTGAAGAGGACATTCAGAGATACCTCGACCGGACCAATGAGACCGTGTCCGGCGGCTCCATTACCTTCCTGTGAGGTGGCGCCTATGAGATGTGATACACAGATCTATTTTGTCACGGACGGAGCGCAGGAGCTTGTCACGGACCCCAACAGCGAGGCATACGGCTCTTATGTTGCCGGTAAGCCCAAAGAGGTTGACCGGATGGCTGACGTGACTGACACGCAGGCGTCCACTCAGCAGCTGGTCTATGGCAAGCTCCGGGAAGGAAGTGTGACGGTTCGGCTCAACGGGCATCACCTGGAACCCTTCGACCATATCCGGATCATTGACCGGAACACAGGAGTCTCAAAAATCTTTGATGTGGATGCCTTCCGCCACCTGCGCCAGCGCTCTGTATTTATCTGCCATGAGCGGAGGTGATGGAGATGGGTGAGGTAAAAATTATCGGCATGAGCCGACTGCACAAAAAGCTGGAATACTGCGGAGCAAACCGCGAAGCAGTTAAGGCCGTAGTTCTCAAAAACGGAAACCAGATGAATGAGCAGATGAAAGAGAACATGGAAAAGGCGTATATTCACACGTACCCTCACGATGTTCCTTCAAAAAACAAGAAAAAAGGCGATCCGTACTCAACAGGTGACACTGCCGGGAGCGTCAACACTGTTATCAGAGACGGCGGCATGACTGCGGAAGTCGGACCTACGACGGAATACAGTCAGTATGTCGAGTATGGGACAAGGTTTATGAAGGCGGAGCCGACGATCAGGCCCGCATTCGACAGACAAGTCCCGATCTTCAAGAGAGACATGGAAACCCTTGCAAGGTAAGGAGGTGATCCACATATCTGCGTTACCGATAGAAGAATATCGTGTGGAGCTGGTCAGGAGGCTTAAGGAGAAGGATCCGGACCATAAGGTCTATGAGGCCATGCTCCCGCCCGCCGATGTCCCGCACCCCTTTTACTACATCGAGGATCCCCGCGGGACGGATGACGCCGCAAAGCGCGAGGTCATGCAGGACGTCTACGGCACCGTCAGCGTTTGGCATGATGATCCGTACCGGAAGAACGAGGTCTTTAAGATGCTCGGCCTGGTCGGTGAGGTCATCCGGGAGATGGAGACGGAAGGGACACCGTCCTACAGGTGGATGGTTATTGATTCCGGCATGCGGGTTGTGAACGACACCGTATCCGGTAAGACCGGCAGCCGTGGCGGAACCGTCTATGTCCATGGCCTGTACGAGGTCCACATGAAACAGATCGGCTCTATTTGAGCCAAAGCATAAATGAAGGAGAATAAACACTATGAAGCTTAATATGTTCGACGCAGTCACATATTCCGCAGTGCAGGGTAAGAAGATCGTGATCCTGATGCGTGTCCTGGAGAAGGAGAAGGCAGCAGCGGCTGCGCTGGTCCCCTTCGGAACCACTGATTCCGAGAATATTTCGGCAGATTCCGACACCACCGTCACCAAGGACGGCACGATCGTCACATCCGGCGCTGCATCTGTGGAACTGTCCAAAGAGGCGCTGATGTCCATTAACAGTGCAGATCCGGACGGCACAACCACCATCGACGACCTTAAGGATGCCATGAAGACCCGTAAGAAGGTCGAGGCATGGGTGGTTAATCTGGACCGTCCCGGAGCAACTACCGGCAAGTTCCTCGGAACATATTACCAGGGCTTCCTGACCTCTTTTGAGGTCGAGGCAGCTGCCGAAGATCTGGCTACTGTCTCCCTGGATTATTCCGCAGAGGGCGTCGGAGCAGACGGTGAGTGCACTGTTGACGCAGCTACCCAGCAGATCGCGACCTATGTCTTCACCGATACGGTCCAGAAGGCCTGATGTATGAGTGAGTGAATAATACATAAATACGATTTTATACAGTCCCCGGGGCAAGTCATGTCCCGGGGATTTTTCACGATGATGGAGGAAATGAAATGTATACAAGGGAAATCGACGGTAAGATCAGAAATTTCAAGTTCGGCATTGGTTTTGTGCGTGATATCGACAAGACCAAGAAGGTCAAGGCAGACAACGGTGAAGAGCAGAAGATGGGTCTCACCTATGCCATTGCCGGCCTGATCGACCAGGACTTCGAGAAGCTGATCGACTGCCTGCTGTATGGCAACAAATACGGCGGAGACACTGAGACCCTCACCCGCACCCAGATCGAGGTATGGCTCGATTCTGACGAGACCACTCTTGAGCGCGAGTGCAGTGACCTGCTGGATTTTTTCGAGAATGCGAACTTTACAAAGAAAAAGACACAGGAGCTGAAGGAAGCGATGGTCAAGAACGAGCAGCTGGAGAAGGCGAGATTCGAAAGAGCGCTCGGGAATGCAAAAGCTGGGACGACCTGAGAAGAGACATTGCCCTGAATGCCTTCCGGTATCTCGGCATGACGTCGATGGATCAGGTCGACCGCATGGATATCCCGGAGTATGAGCTCCTCATGCAGGCCATGGAGTTGAGGCAGGTCGACGAGGAATACCGCACACACGAGCAGGCATTCCTGACTGTCGCAGCCCGGGCTACCAAGGGGAAGAAAGGCACGCCGGTCTATAAACGGTTTAAAGATTTCTTCGATTATGACGGAGCAATCCGGAAGGTAAAAGACGGGAACAAACACAGGGATGTCATGCATACCGTGTCTGCGCTCCTGAAAGAGGCGAAAGGAAAGAAAAGAAATGGCTGAATCATATTCCGTAACTGCGATACTCTCTGCGCAGGATAAAAATTTCAGTTCGGTGTTCGGTTCGGCGCAGAGCGCGGCGGACAGCCTGGCCGGCAAGCTCAAGAGCGGGCTCGGATTCGGCGTACTGGTAGGCATCGGGCAGAAGGCATTCTCTACCCTGACGGGTTCTGTGTCAGGGTTCACGGGAGAGCTGGAAGCAACCTCTGCGGCATGGCAGACCTTTTCGAAAAATGCCGAGATGAACGGCCATACTGCAGAACAGATTGCTGCCACAAAGAAGGAACTGCAGAGTTTTGCCCAGCAGACCATTTACAGCGCGTCCGACATGGCAACGACTTATGCTCAGCTTGACGCGGTCGGTATCAAATCGGCTGAATCACTGGTCAAAGGCTTCGGCGGTATCGCCGCAGCGGCTGAGAATCCCCAGCAGGCAATGAAGACCTTGTCACAGCAGGGCGTACAGATGGCGGCAAAGCCCACTGTGGCATGGCAGGATTTCAAACTAATGCTCGAGCAGACGCCTGCAGGTATTGCAGCTGTAGCATCCGAGATGGGCATGACCACATCCGAGATGGTACAGGCTGTACAGGAGGGCAAGATTGCCACAGACAAATTTTTTGCGGCGATTGAAAAGGTTGGTACGGGTGCAGATTTTACAGACCTTGCAACATCCTACAAGACAACCGGGCAGGCCCTTGACGGCCTCTCGGAGACCGTGACCAATACGCTGATGCCTGCGTTCGAAGTCTTCCAGAAGCGAGGCATCGGCGCGGTCGAGAAGGTCATCGGAATCGTCGAAAAGTTCGACGGCCAAAAGATTGCTGATACAGTCAGTGGTATTTTTGATGCTTTTGATACAGGTGGCATCACCGGAGCGATCAGCGAGGTCTCTGGCCTGCTCGACAAGCTCCCAGAAGGATTCAAGGCCGCCGCCGCTGCTGCAGGAGCCCTTGGAGCAGTCAATATTGCAAACTCCATTGTAGACAGCGGCGTATGGAAGGCAGGCATTGCCGGAATTAAATCTTTCGGAGGTGCCGCAAAAGCCATCCCCGGAAAACTTGCCAGTGGTTTCGCCAATGCCGGGAACTCCATTCTGAATATGACATCCCGCACCTTCCCCGGCGTGCTGACAGGGCTCAGTAGTGTAGGAGATAAGGCAGGCGGTATTTTCTCCAAAATAGCGCAGACAGGAGCAAGCGCATGGAGCGGCTTTACATCCGACAGTGTATTTGGCCAGATCATCGGTAAGGTCACAGGTTTTGCAGGTAAGGTCGGTGGAGTGCTCGGTCAGGTCGGTGTAGTTGTCATGAAAACGGGAGGCCAGCTTGCCAGCGGTTTGCAGACAATGATGGGCATTGCCATGAAAGCACTGCTCCCTGCGGCGCTGATCGGTGCCGCACTTGCAGGTCTGGGTGTCCTCTACGACAAGTTCGGAGAGCAGATTGATTCCATCCTTGCCATGGTGCAGGAAAAGGGTCCGCAGGTCATACAGAACTTTACGAGCGGAATTACATCCCGCATTCCTGACCTGATCTCTAAAGGCTCTGAGATGGTAAGCGGCCTGCTCAATACCATTGGGGCTCTTGCTCCGTCACTTGTATCATCCGGAGCACAGATCATTATCTCTCTTGTGCAGGGAGTTGCAGGAAGTGCACCTCAGCTGATCACGAGCGCAGTCACTGCAGTAGGAAGCTTCGCATCGAGCATCCTTGCGGCTGTCCCGTCCCTGCTGACCGCAGGCATGCATTTACTGGTCGGTGTTGCGCAGGGAATCTCCGCAAACCTGCCCCGCATGGCACAGGGCGCTATGCAGGCAATCCAGACATTCGCACAGAATTTCATAGCTAACTTGCCGACTATCCTGGCAGCGGCAGGTCAGATCGTGCTCTCTCTGGTGCAGGGTATTACATCCGCACTGCCGAGCCTGACATCCGGAGCGGTGAGCATCATCGGCACATTGGTCACCGGATTCATTCAGAATCTGCCCCAGATCATACAGACCGGCGTGCAGGTAGTTGCTTCTCTGGCACTCGGACTGATCCAGGGTATTGGCACACTGCTCGGAATGGTGCCTCAGCTTGTCGGAACAATTAAGGACGCAATCATTAACACAGACTGGCTTAGTGTTGGCCAGCAGATAATTTCAGCAATCGGCAACGGTATTGTTGGAGCGATCGGCGGCATCGGCGGTAAAATCGGTGAGCTGCTCGGCGGTATTGGTGACTGGATATCCGGAGGCACAAAGGCGGGTACTGACTACGCCACAGCCGCATCCGAATCAATCACCACGAATGCGCCGGCAGTCTCTACGGCAGTCAATACAGCCGCTACGACAGTTTCCGAGAGTTCCATGGAAACTTTTCTTGCGGGCGGCACACAGGGCGGCCTGAACATGATGACGGGGCTCTCAACAGGCATTACTGCAAACACAGGCCTGCTCACTGATGCGGCAACAACAGCAATGGCAGGAGCCACAGATATCCTCACGGATGGCTCCATTCAGTCTGATGCAGATAGTGCCGGACAGGATTTAGTTTCCTCTGCGGCATCCGGGATTGATGCCGGAGCATCTGCGGCAGAGTCGGCAGTACAGTCCACAATGTCATCAGCTATTATGGCGATGAATGACAGTGCCGCCGATGCATCTGCAGCTGGACAGCAACTCGGGACATCAGTCATCGAAGGTCTTACAACAGGGCTTGAACCAATCGGTGAGGCTGCACAGACTGCAGTCCAGAACATGGTATCGTCCATGCAGAGCGGCCTCTCGTCCATGCAGAGTGCCGGACAGCAGGCAGGTGCAAGATTCGCCCAGGGCATCCGCACAGGCCTCACACAGGCGGCCACAGCGGCAAGGACATCCGTCAAGACGATCACATCTGCGCTCAAGAGTTCTGTATCTCCGGCACAGGCTGCCGGCAGGAGCGCGGGCACAAGATTTGCAACAGGCATTAAGTCTGGCCAGAGCGCATCGAGAGGCGCAGGCACTACTATCGGCAGGGCATCTGTCAACGGTATGAAATCTAACGCTTCCTCAGCACGAAGCGCAGGATCTTCACTGGGGTCGAAATTTGCCTCGGGTGTATCCAGTAAATCCGGATCCGCGAGGAGCGCAGGCTCGTCACTGGCACATGCGGCAAAATCCGGCATGAGCGGTGTATCAACGTCAAGCATCGGCAGTCACATGGGACAGGGCCTTGTCAATGGTCTGAATTCAAAATATGGTTCCGTAGCCGCAGCCGCCCGCAGGCTTGCAAATATGGCAGCAGAAGCAATGAGAAAAGCCGCCGAAGTCAGATCCCCATCAAGGGTTACCAAAAAAATCGGCGGATATATAGGAGAAGGTCTGAGGCTTGGTATTGCGAGTCGAACGAGCGCCACACAGCGCACAGCCTCCGCATATATGTCTGACGTCCTGCAGTCGATACGAGACGAGGCAGGTATCCATTCACCGTCTACAGTGATGTATGCGATTGCCGGACAGCTCTGCGAGGGCATGGACAAAGGAATTACCGCAGGTGCGAAAAAATCAAAGAACATCGGAGCAATCTATTCCGAAGAGATCTTATGGGGAGCGCATTACTTCCTCAAACGGTCTCTGAACGAGATAAGCAAGTGGGGCACAGCAGCCGCCACAAATGTAAAGAATGCAGCTGAAAAGATGAAAAAGGCTTTCGGCCCTGGCATAAAGACAACAGGCGCAGCAATTGCCAATGCTTTCTCATCAGCTATGAAAACGAAGATGAAGAACGTCTCTGACAGTGCAACGGGTATCATTTCATCTGCAACTGATAAGATGGTGAACGATGCCAAAAAGCAGCAGGAGCGTTTCCAGAAGGCTTACGACTACAATACCAAACTCCAGAAGGAGTATGAAAAGAAGGCTAAGGATAAGAAGGCCAGCTCAGCAGAGAAGAAAGCAGCTGAGAAAAAGGCTAAAGAATATGCCGCTCTTGCCAAAAAATACAAAGCATCAGCTGACAAATTCAAGAACCTGGCGGCCAGCTACACCAAGGCTGGGTCAGCTGTCAAATCAGCTTTTACTACCGCCTTCAATAACCAGGTCAATGCCGCCATCACCAGCACGACCAATGCGATCAATCAATTGGCACAGAACTATCAGGCACAGTACGACGCGATCATTAAGGCCCGGACAGACTTCCGCGACAAGATGCGGGAGATCACCCTGGGCGAATACGATGACGAAAAGAAAGCTGTGACAGCCCTTACTGATTACAACGTCGCAAAGCGTCAGGTTGAGCAGTACGGCACCAATCTTGAAAAACTCAAGAAAATCCTTCCGGCAGGGATGATGAATGAGATCCTTTCCATGGATACGGAGGAAGGGCTGGCCTATACCGAGAAGCTGCTCTCCAAGGGCCAAGACTGGCTCAAGGAATACGCCAAAAGCTACAACAGCTTTATGTCTGCAACGACATCAATATCAAATAAGTATTACCAGTCCCAGATCGACGAGCTGAAGACGAAGTACACCAAAGCGGTTGAAAATGAGTTCAAGAAACTGCAGAAAAACCTTAACAATATCGGACAGCAGGTCATGCAGGGCTTTGCGGACGGGATGAAGTCCAAGAAGACCGCACTTGACAATGCCGGCAAGACGCTTGCCGACAGCCTCATTAAGACATTGAAAACCAGACTCAAGATCCACAGCCCGTCAAAAGTCGCAGCGAGCCTCGGTTCCTATACCGGACAGGGTTTTGTGAACGGTGTCGAAGATCAGGTCAGGGCGGCGCGTGATGCAATGCAGCAGCTTGTGGAGATGCCCAGGCCTCAGCTGGCGATGGCTGCCGGAGCCGAGAACCTCAGGCTCCACGACGAATACAACTACACATCGAACAGGCACTACACGTTTGAAGCGGTCACCGAGATTGACGGACGTGAAGTTGCCAGATCTACGGCTGAATATACCGAAGATGAACTGGAACGCAGAAGAAAGAATAACGAACGCCTTAAGGGGAGAAGATAATGCTTTATAAGTTTTGTGATACAAATGAACAGCCTTTTTATGTATCTCTCCCCGCAGAGGCATTGAGCTATAACGGGAAATACATTGATGAGGAGATCCCCCTGTTCCGGACGCTTTATGTGTCCGGCAGGGAATCCTTTTCAGCTGACATCTCAGAGACAGTACTCGAATCTCTTGACGGGTCCGTGTTCCTTCGGAGACGCCTGTTGCCGCGTACAATCACTGTTGGATATCAGATATCTGCAGGATCTGCACAGGAGCTGATGGAGGCATACAATCATTTAAATCATTTGATGAGGCCCGCACAGGTAAAGGTATCCTTTGCTGATGAACCTGATAAATACTATATCGGTACATGTAAAAGTGTCGGGGTGCCTGAGCCGGGAAGGCTTTCTGTCAAGGGCGAAATAGAGATTTATTGTACTGATCCCTGTAAATATGCAAAAGATACCGTTACGATACAGCCTGAGTCGGACGGAATTTTCACTTTTGAGTATGGAGGGACGGTCCCGGCATATCCTGTATTTACAGCAACCTTTACCGGGAATGCAAAACAAGTGGTGCTTACCGGGAATCTTGCTGTCGTTTCTGCCGGGGATACAGATTCGGAGCAGAATGTATTCAGCTCCGGCGATACTATTAAGATTGACTGCGGAGCAGGAAAGATTTACCTCAATGATGTTGATGCCCCTTTTCTCGGGGACATCGCCAATCAGTTCGAACAGATGACTCTTGAATTTGGTACAAATACGATTACAACTTCCTATACGGGTACTGCTCCTGTATTTACCATGACGTATCGCGAGGCGTGGTTGTGAGGAATCCTTATGATCTGTTATTTTGCAAAACGTGATATGACAATTCTCCTGAACGCTTCCACAGGATTAAGTTCCGGAGATGCATATATCTATGATGACAAAAAGATTGAATCTATCGAAAACGGGCAGGATACATTTTCATGCTTCCTGGGGTATAGTGATGGCAACCGTAAGAAAGCAGAGGCAGCTGCCGAGGTTGGCAATTATATACTCAAAAAGAGCGATAAGGATGAATTCTATACCATAATCGAATCCGAATGCGACCCGATCAGCCGCGAGATCTACATTTATGCGGAAGCGGCAGGTCTTGACCTGATCGGGGAGATGTGTGATGCGTTTGAGGCATCAAGCCCCATGAGCCTTGCTCAATATGCCTCAAAATGGCTTTATGACACAGGATTTGAGATAGGCATAGATGAATCTGAAGGAGAGATGGCGCTTTCCTGGGAAGATTCCGAAACTGCTACTGCGAGAATTTTATCTACGGCCGAGAAGTTTGGCTGTGAGGTTTCTTATCGATATGAGATCGATCGTCTTTGTATTGAACATAAATACGTCGACTTCCACGCACGAAGAGGGAATATAGTCCTTGAACCTTTGAGACGCGGAAGGGATTATGAATCAATGCGTGTGCATAAATCTATTGAGAATATTGCTACCGCATTAAAAGTCACAGGTGGGACTCCCGACGGAGCTGGTATCCACAGAGACTCTGACAGTTCATACACGTGGGTTAAATTCTCCGCGTTTGCAACTGGACGTGATGAGGAAAACAGCGCGTCAATGCAGGATGATTCGGAAGGAATGCAATTCATTGGCATATCTGCAGGGCATGCTACCGATGAAGAAGGTGAAGATCCTGACGAGTATGTATGGGGGATGATCCGAAAAGCCACTGGAATCTATGCAGTCCCATCTGTTAAAGGTTACAGAGAGAGTAATGACATTGGAGGCAGGGCACGATATACATGGGTGATGTTTGCCACAGATGAATACGGGTCGAATATGTCTGATCAGCCAACAGACCGCAGTTATGTCGGCCTTGCACTGCATAAGACAAGTGAAACAAAAGGAACTCTCGCGTCACAGTACACCTGGTATCCGATGGACTACTCCAAAGGCTGCCGTGATATTTATATTAATCCAGGAACAGGAGCTGTATCCGAAGAAAACGGATTATACACGTGGATCAAATTCGCAAACAGCGCAGATGGGTCCAGTATGTCCGACAGTCCTTCCGGTAAATCTTTTATAGGTATTGCCTTTCATCGAACAAGCTCTATTAAAACCACAACGGCATCAGACTACGAATGGCATGAGATCAGCCTAAGGACCACAACTGGCGGCGTTGCCTTGTTTTCTCCGTTTTATCCGGGTATCCGGCAAAATGATGGAACATATCTGTGGTATAAATTCGCAATGGACGGAACCGGGAAAGATATGTCAGGAGCCCCGAACAATCGGCCTTATTTAGGAATAGCTTATGACCAGACTTCCTGCATTCAAAGTGAAAGCCCTGCTGATTACGAGTGGGATCTGATAGACGCTGATGAATCTTCAGAAGTCACACTGAAAGGCATGGATTATAACGATGGTGATTTTTGGGTTGATTCTGCCGGCAGGCTCAGGAGTGAAGTGGCCCTCTCGAAATGGTCCAGGTATATCTCTCCTGATGAATCCGGTACCGATGTCGGACACATCGTTGGCGAGTTTGATTCCGACATTACAAATCAAGATGATCTGTTAAACGAAGCAATAGCTGAGCTCAAGCGTTGCAGGGAGCCGGAGATCACATATGAAATTGATCTTATCAAGTTTCCTGAAGGACTCGGTATAGGCGATACAGTGCCAATCGTTGATATAGAAGGAGGACTGTATCTTACAGCGAGACTTCTGAAACTCACCACTTCTGAGGAGAAAAAAACTCATACAGCAGTTTTTGGTGAGTATACACGAATTTCTACAACTCTATCTGATCAGATAGCAAAACTGACTGCACAGCAAAGAGAAGCTGAACGGTATAAGTATACATGGGTGGTATATGCCGATTCTGCAGAAGGAGATAATATCCGTATAAATCCCATTGATGCATCTTTCATGGGAGTAGCTTACAACAAGGCTACCCCTACTCCCGATCTGACAGATCCATTTGAATACACATGGAGCCTTATCGGTGCGGGAGAGACGGGGATTTTATCAGTGACATATTATTACCTTTTACAGGATGAGAGCGCCAACCCGCCAACAAAACCTGTGGAAGATACTCCTGCGGGTTGGAGCACTACGGAGCCTTCGTATTCAGAAGGTTCAACGGACGTTCTTTATTCTGTAATGAAAACCACTTTTACAGATGGTTCTTTTGAATACGGAGATGTATCTGTTTCTTCATCCTATGCAGCCGCCAGAGCGGCATATGCTCAAGCACTTGAAGCTAAAAAATCCGCAACAAATTATGTGTCTGCTGACTCGACAGGCCTAATGGTTGCCAATATGGCCGATGGCAACACTTATACACCGGGTACTGTACCGAGCGGTGTTAAAAATACATTTATCGGTAATGAAAGTTTCGATATCCGTGACGGTACAAGTTCTATTGCATCTTTCGGGACAACAACAAGGATTGGCAGACAGGGGGCTGCGCACTTAGAGCAATCCGCAAGTGGCTTAAAGGTTGTTGGGGCGGATGGCGATAACTACGTTAACATCGGAGCTCAGTCCTCCTCAACGTCCTGGGCCGTGGAGGAGTATATTGTCCCAGGAACAGAGACAGACGAAGAAGGAATGACGACAAATGGTAACGCAGAAATCGGCCTACCCATCGAGTTGGCCTCTGGCCAGAATATGACACTGACCATCGATAGTGCATATACCATACCTGCCGGTACAGCCTATAGTTATACTGGCGAGAATTACGCCATCGCCTATGATGGCAGCTATACGATTTCGATCACAAACATGTCGGCGAGTGCCATAACTGCCACAATAAGATATGCGATCACGCAGCCAACAGATTACGGTATAACTGCACGGACACCAGACGCAACAAGAATCAAGGCAAGAACAGTTGTAAATAACGAACTTATAGCGGAAGCGGGGCTGTATTCAAACGTTGCGGGTAATGCAGGTTTATTTGATGCAAAACGCGGAAAATGGATAGTATTAAACGATGTTAGCGGCAATACCAAAATCCCTGGATTGACGCCAAAGCTCTTGTATGCGTCAAAAGTCAGCGCTCCTGCCACAAAGGGTAGTTGGAACTACATGGATATCCAGTTATCACAGTGGGCTGTCATTGCAATTCGTGCGTTGGTTCATAACGTCATACAATTTCTCGTGTTTTTCAGCACAGCAAGTCAGCTTAATCAACAAATCAGTGACCGCCCCACTCAGACGTTGTACGTGAGGGGCTGTTTTATGGCGAACTGGAGCACAAACAGGATTTATGTACGATGGCTGGATGGTACGGCTGAGCATCACGAAGTGTCATTTGATCGTGTCTATGGCCTGATCCGAAAATAAGGAGCTCCCATGAGAACTATTTCCAGGAAACTTAACATGGCACCGGGTGGTATCCCGGTAGTAATTAAACTTAATCAGTATGATGAAGATTTCACGCTTATCTTTACGCTTTATTCCTCGGACAATACTTTTGTACTTGAATCCGGGACTACAGCTGCAATCAGGGGAACGAAGAAAAGCGGAACGGGTTACAGCCAGGATGTGATTATCGATACTGCAAATGCTACGGTTACTGTTGCGGGAGATCAGCAGATAACAGCATCGGCAGGATACAACACTTTTGAGATCGTCTTGTACAATGGAGGGAAACAGCTTAATTCCGCAAATTTCGGCATCTATGTTGAGCCAGCAGCAATGGATGCCGACACCATCGCAGACAAATCTGTACTCCGTGAATTGGGTCACTTTGACGAGCAGATCGAAACTGCAGAAGAAGCAGCTGAGGCGGCAGAAGGATCCAGAATTGCGGCAGAGGCGGCAAAAAATGCAGCTGAAGCCGCAATGAAAAATGTCGTGTACGGGTCTGAAGTTACGAATATTGTCAAGTTGAGTGGAGCCGACTATGCCACACTCACAGATAAAGATAGTAATACTTTATACGTAGTCGGAGGTTAATATGGCAATAATGTATATTGGCGATGAAGTTGTGTCGAACATCATGGATATAACAGAATCGTCTCAAATGATGGATGAAAACATCATATACCGTTACCTTGGTAACGAAGATGATTTTCTTAACGGCAAGCTGTATTACTGGACAGGAAGTGACTTTGAGCCTATCGGTACCGGCAGCGGAGGCGGAGGAGGGTCCTCAGACGGAAATTCAGCTATAATGACTGCGCAGAATACGACCGGGTGGCTCAGCAAGACAATCTCTTATGGCCAGAAGGTATCGCTGTCATTTGTGTGGTCATCAACAGAAGATGATATGCCTACAGGTTCCGGAGTACTCAAAATACTTGCAAACGGCGCCACAGTGCGGCAGAGCGATATCGCACAGGGAAATGTGACCGTAGACGTAAGTGACTATATAGCCGCGGGAAGCAATTCCATCAGGCTGAGGATCTCTGATGTATATGGCAACACAAGGAATATTAACTACAGCATAAAGGCCGTACAGCTTACTCTGACGAGCAAATTTGATACGACTATTGTAATCCAGGAAGGAAACACCGTAGATTTTTCATACACTCCCACGGGCGCGCTGGAAAAGACGGTGTTTTTTATTTTGGACGGAAAAGAAATCGGGACCAAAAACGTTGCTACATCTGGCAGGCAGCAGACATACACACTGCCCGCAATGACACACGGGACACATACGCTCCTGGTATATTTCGAGGCCATAGTTGACGACGAGACCGTACGATCAAATGAACTCTATTATTCCTTGACCGTAGCCGGAGAGTCTGGGGACCCTGTGATTTCCACTCCGTATCGCGAGACATCGATTGAGCAGTATGTGACAATAACGATCCCTTATACGGTGTATACACCAGGCAGCCTGACATCCGAGGTCACACTGTCTGCAAACAGCGTGGTGGTAACTACTTTGACTGTCGACAGGACGGAGCAGAAATGGGTGTACCGCGCAGATAACTATGGAACTCTTAATCTGACGATCACGTCCGGAAGGACCGCAAAGACAATCACACTGGTAGTGGAAGAAGCTGATTACGACACGGAGCCTGAGACGAATGCTCTTGCTCTGCAGCTGTCGAGTTACGGCAGATCCAACAATGAAGCTAACCCGGCTGTATGGAAAGATGAAGACAGGAACATTTCTGCGTCCATGACAGGCTTTAACTTTGTCTCTAATGGATGGGTGGAAGATGATGACGGGGCAACAGTGCTCAGGATCAATGGCGGTGCCCGTGTAGTGATCCCGTATAAACCGTTTGCATCAGATTTCCGCTCAACAGGAAAGACCATTGAAGTCGAATTTGCGACAAGGGATATCCTGGACTATGACGCAGTCGTTATAAACTGCATGAGTGGAAGGAGAGGATTCCAGTTTACATCGCAGATTGCAACACTGGCATCAGAACAGTCAATCATATCGACTCAGTACAAAGAAGATGAACATGTCACTGTTGCTTATGTGGTGGAAAAGAGAAATGAGAACAGACTGATCTACTGCTACATCAACGGCATCATGTCGGGGGTCATACAGTATCCGGATGATGACGACTTTTCACAGACGACCCCGATTAATATCACTATTGGAACTGATGGCTGTACCACCGATATTTATCACATCAGGGTATACGATAACAACCTTACAAGATACCAGGTGTTGAATAACTGGATCGCAGACACGACTGACGGTGTAACCAGGAAAGAAAGATACGACCGCAATAATATTTATGACGAGTATGGGCGGGTAGTTATCGACAAACTCCCCAAGGATCTGCCTTACTATATCCTGAATGCCGCGGAGCTTCCGCAGTATAAAGGGGACAAAAAGACCATCAGCGGAAGTTATGTAGATCCACAATATACTTCAAAGTGCTTTACTTTTATTGCATGCCAGGCGAATGTCCAGGGTACATCCTCAGCTCCTTATGCCAGAAAGAACTACGACATGCAGTTCAAGGAAGGTTTTGAAATGAATGCCGGGCACGCAGATTCATATGCCCTGGCTCCAACCATTATCCCTTTTAACCGATTTGTCCTAAAGGCAGATGTGGCTTCTTCCGAGGGTGCAAATAATGTGGAGCTTGTGCGTTTGTTCTGTGACGCAAATCCGTATAAGCGGCCTGAGGAGGAAGCAGATCCCAAGGTAAGAAAAGGTATCTACGGATTCCCTATCGTAGTTTTCTGGCATGATACGGTTAATAATGTCACATCCTTCCTTGGTAAGTATAACTTCAACTTACCCAAGCGAGCGCCCGGCCCTTATGGATATACCGGAAACATGGAGTCCTGGGAATTCCAGAACAATACTTCCGATCTGATGCTCTTTAAGTCGGATTTCTTCGATCAGACGATGGTCACTGATCCAACCACCGGGGAAGCAAAGGAATCATGGCGCTACGACTACGAAGCACGTTTCCCTTCTGACGAATGGGTAAACTACTCAAAGCTCCAGGAGCTGCAGTCTTTCATTGTATCATGCGACCGCTCCAAGGCTACCGGAAATACGCTTGCATCTGCCGTTACCTATGGAGATGTAACATACACGGTTGATAATGCCGCATACAGGCTTGCAAGATTCAGGAATGAGTTCGGGAAATATGCAGAGGTATCATCCTTTATCTTCTACTACATTTTCACAGAACTTTTCCTGATGGTCGACTCCCGCGCTAAGAACCTGTTTATCGGTTTCTCCGGAGGCGATACAACAGGGCTTACTGCGATTGACCGCAAGGCCGTTGCAGAGCCTTACGACATGGACACTGCAATCGGAACAAACAACGAGGGCTTCCTTGTTTTTGGTTACTCCCTTGAAGATACGGATCATCTCTCCGACGATGCAGACGTTTTCAACGGCCAGGATTCTGTGCTGTGGAACAATGTGCGTGATGCGTTCCCGGCAGAGATTGTAGCAATGTATCAGTCACTGCGTTCCAATGGAACACTTTCCTACGAATCGGTAGAGCGGAGATTCGAGGAACATCAGGCAAAATGGAGCGAGGCAATCTTTAACGAGGATGCATATTTCAAATACATTGCGCCTCTTACTGATCCTGACACCGGCAAAGAGCCTACTGACTTTTATCTGCCGATGCTGCAGGGATCAAAAGCAGAACAGCGCAAATGGTGGCTGTTCAATCGCTTCCGCTACATGGATTCCAAATGGAATGCGGGAGACGCGCTCAGCGAAGTGATCCAGCTCCGCGGGTATGCAAAAGCAGATATCACGGTTACTCCGTATGCTGACATTTATCCCACCGTAAAATATGCATCGTATCTGGTGTCCGAGAGAGGACAGCACGGTGTACCCACAACGCTTGCATGCCCCCTGGATAACGTCAACGACACTGAAATTTACATTTACAGCGCGTCGCAGATCGCATCCGCGGGAGACCTGAGCGGGCTTAAAGTCCGTGTCGCAGACTTCTCCAAGGCCACAAAGATACAGTCGATCGTGGTCGGCAGTGCCGCGTCCGGATACAACAACCCCAACCTTGTAACCCTGTCCATCCCTGCATCTTCCCTGCTCAGCCTTGTTGACGCAAGGAATTGCAGCGCACTGGCTGGAACTATTGATCTGTCACCTGCTGCAAACATCGAAGAGGTTTATTTTGACGGAACCGCTGTCACGGCAGTAACCCTTCCGGTCGGCGGCATCCTGAAGAAGTTGCATCTGCCGTCCACTGTCACAAACCTTACCGTCCGGAACCAGCCGGCCATTACGGAATTTGTGATACCGAGTTACAGCAATATCACAACGCTCAGGATTGAAAATTGCGCCGGCGCAATCCCGGTACTCGATATTCTGGATGATATCCCTGCGAACTCCCGCGTGAGGATCATCGGGTTTACCCTCGCAGTCACATCGACATCAGACGTGGAAGATTTCTTCGACTATCTGGACACCATGCGAGGCCTCGACGAATACGGAAATAACCTGGAAAGTGCCGTTGCGAGCGGCACGATCACCGGGCTCGGCACCATCACCGGGGCATGGCTCACGGAGATGTATGAGCGATATCCGGATGTCACGATCGAGTACGAGCACATTGAGAGCAGCCTGTACTATTACAACTACGATGGGACAGAACTCATCTATACAGAGACTGTACGGGATGGCGGCAATGGTACATATGCAGGGCAGCCTTCCAGGGCCTCCACGGCAGCCAACACATTCACCTTTGCCGGCTGGAGCCTGTATACCAACCAGTCGACAGCAGATGCAGCGGCGACACAGAATATCACGAGAGACAGGAATGTCTATGCCGCATATACCGCAACCGGCCGGACATATACTGTTTACTTCTACGTAGGCTCTACGCTTGCTCAGACGGTCAATAACGTCGCTTATGGATCCAGTGCAACCTACACCGGCTCCACACCTGTAGACCCGAGCGGCAACGGCATGGACTTTACAGGCTGGCTGCCGGCGCCCACAAACATCCAGGGCAACACTTCCTGCTATGCCCAGTTCGCGTCCCCGGAGCCGGAGCACACGATCACGGATACCTGGGAAGAGATCATACAGCATGTGCAGCTTGGCGATTATGCTACGCGCTACAGCGTGGGTGATACGATGAGCCTGAACCTCGGTTCAGAAGGATATATCAATATGCAGATCGTGGCATTTGACATGGACGATAAAGCCGATGGAAGTGGAAAGGCACCCATCACATGGATCGCGGAGCATATCCTTGAGACCAGCCACAGGATGAATCCAGCACTTGAGACAAATTATGTATATCCGAGCGGTAAAAGTTTTGTGCGAAACTCCACGAGCACCTCTAATACGGGTTATAACCAGTGGAAGTCGCAGAACGCGTATACCGCAAATAATACGGCAAAGATCACCTTTACGGTGACTGCTGTAGCGACTGGCACATTGCGGCTAAAATATGTCACAGGCACTGCTGCCGACTGCGCGACAACGCTGAAGATCGATGGGACGGATGTGATCACCAGCTACAGTACGAGTGTGCAGAATTATGATCTGGCCATCACGGCAGGAACACAGTATGTGATCGAGTACGAAACAACAAGGCTCAATGAAACTAACAGCACAGACATATACATTAAGCTTTGCAATACAAGCAATTCGGGCAAAAACGCAGACGTATCGGCTCTGGTAACACAGGACAGTGTCGTGATAGCTGATTGTGCTGTACGTACAATTGACAGCTACACTACTGGCACAGGAGCAATCGGCGGCTATGCGGCATCAGAAATGAGGACCTACATCCAGGAGACGATCAAACCTCTGATCCCTCAGGAAGTCCTCGCTGCGATTAAACCGGTCACAAAGTACACCCAGAATTACAATACTGCGGGCACTTCATTCAATGATGTAACATCCACAGAGGATGTCTGGATCCCGTCAAGGCGTGAAATGTTCACAGGTGCAGAATCTCAGGGACCGACATACACCAGCTTTTTCACCTCGAATGCAGACAGGGTGAAAAAGAAAGCCGGCGCGTCGAGCGCCTCGTGGTGGTGGCTCCGCTCCGCTGGTAACAGGGACGTTTTCTACTTTGTGGCCAGCGACGGGAGTAATAACTACAACTCTGCCTACTATCCGGCCGGCGTGGTCGTCGGCTTCTGTTTATAATCCGACATCTCGGAATCTGGCGGGCCTTGTCCCGACAGATGGATGTCCTTTATGAGGGAATGCGGCGGAGGCAGAATCCAAAAACCTCCGCCGCGTAAGCGGCGATTTTTTTCGGGAAGAAATCTTCCATCAAAGGAGAGGATGTGATAGAATGCCCATCGTGAGGCAGAAGATATGACAGTTATAAAAAGCAAAAGACATGAGTCTGAGATGGAATTCATCCACACAGCAAGGGAGCTGCGGTTATACACGACGCGGAAAGTGACGGGGTTTCCGAAGCGCTATACCTTTACAGTGGCCAATCCTCTCGCAGACTCAGCCAGACGGATCCACCAGTACTGCAAGATGGCGAACAGTGTTTATCCGCTCAATGCCCATGAAGCACAGATCAGACGTGATTACCTGATCAGGGCAAACGCGGAACTGAACGCCATGGTATCGGACATTGAGTTTGCCGCAGAGCTCTTCGGCATACAGCCGGATACGATGAAGTTCTGGATGGATATCGTTGACCGGGAGATACGCCTGGTCAAAGGAACAATGAAACGGGATAGGGAGCGCTATAAGAATCTTGAGTGATCCTGTCCTTGCATAGGTTAGTTTCTGTGCGCGTCGAGCGCCTCGTGGTGGTGGCTCCGCTCCGCTAATAACTATAGCGTTTTCTACTTTGTGGCCAGCGACGGGAGTTTTACCTACACCGGTGCCACCTATGCAAGCGGCGTGGTCGTCGGCTCCTCTCAAGCGAGACAAAGTAACCGGATACGGCGAAATCTGAGCTGAAGGAGAGAAGGAGGAACTAACCTTCGCGAAAGCGTAAATATTGCCCCTGACAGGTCCGGGCGGACGCTGCTTGCATGGCGGTGCTTGGTGATGATGTGCCGTTTCATGCCCGGTGACCTTATGCAGCTATATGTAATCATCCGACAGCTGTGCAGGGGACATTAAAGCACAAAGCCAATGACAAGCGAAGAGCGAAGAGAGGGCAGGTACAGACGCCGGATCGAAGCAAGGGCTGAGAAGAAGCGCAAAGCACTTGAAGGCCATGATGACTTCGAAGCGGTGTTTTCTTATGGAAACCTGTACAGATCCTACAGAAAATGCCGAAGGAACGTAGCGTGGAAAGCATCGGTGCAGAAATATATCACACAGGCTCCGCTGATGGTCCATCAGGCACATGAAAAATTGATGCGCGGTAAATGGAAGACCAGGGGCTTCTATGAATTCGACCTGAGCGAGCGAGGGAAGACCCGCCACATCAGGGCAGTGAACATAGACGAAAGAGTTGTCCATGGATGCCTGTGCGATAACGCACTTGTTCCTGTACTTGGCCGGACATTCATTTATGACAATGCGGCATCACTGAAAAATAAAGAATATCACTTCGCCATTCGCAGATGCTGCCAGCACCTGCGGGAGCATTATCGGAAACACGGGAACGAAGGCTATGTAATGGTGTTTGACTTCCGCAGGTTCTTCGACAATGTTTCACACCGCCTATGCAGCAGTATCATGCACAAAGAATTCTCTGATCAAAGGATCATAGGGCTGACAGGTGATGTGATCAAAATGTTTGGAGATAAAGGTCTCGGCCTTGGAAGCCCGATCTCCCAGACATTTGCGCTGGCAAGCGCGAACCGGCTTGACCACTTTGTGAAAGAGGTCCTGCGGATCCGCGGCTATGGCCGGTACATGGATGACGGGTATCTCATACATGAGAGCAAGGAATACCTGCAGGAGTGCCTTGAGAAAATAAAGCAGGTCTGCGCGGCACTTGAGATCACACTTCACGAAAATAAGACGCAGATCATCAAACTTTCCCATGGATTCACGTACCTCAAGGCACGTCTGTACCTTACAGGTACCGGAAAGGTTGTCCGAAAAATCCCCAGGCAGTCAGTAACAAGGCAGAGGCGTAAGCTGAAAAAGCTTGCCCGGTGCCTCGAGGCGGGAATGATCACACACGAGGATGTCTTTACTTCGTTCCAAAGCTGGCGGGCCTATGCGCAGAACTTTGATGCGTGGAACACGATACAGTCAATGGAAGGACTTTTTAACAGGCTTTTTCTTTTAGATCCGGCCTGATCGAGCACCCATGCGGGTGCTTTTTTAATGCCGAAAAGGAGGTGAAACTTTGAGTAGTGTAAAGATGGTGCTGGGGACGGGTGAAGAAATCTCTCTCGCCGAATTTGGACACAACCACCTGGTTTTACTCTGCGAGGATCTTTCCGCATTCCGGGCCGTGGAAGACAAACTTCATGCCCAGGGCGCACTTGACAGCGTCCAGATCACGACGCGGGGGGAAGTCATCGCGGATATCACCGGAATGGAGATCGCGGGGACACAGACAATGGTAAACAGTGACGGGAGCATCACGGGGCATATCTACACGCAGGGCAGTACATACGTACTTGATGGAGGTGAGTATGCGCAGGCCGGCAGGATCCTGCTCGGAGAGGAGTGATAATGAGTATTGTGGAGCGCGCAAGGGAACTGCGCAAAACCATAGAATCGCTTGCTGAAGCAATGGATGACAGCACTGCACTGGACAATGCGGAGCTTTTCCCGCACTTTGACCCCGATGGCCACAGCTACAGCGTAGGAGACAGGGTCTGCAAAGATGGTGTGCTATATAAAGTACTGCAGGCACATACTTCACAGCCTGGCTGGGCGCCGGAGGACGCACCAGCACTTTTTGCTGAGATCCTGCCCGGGCAGGATGGGACAGAGATCGGCGAGTGGGTCCAGCCTGACAGCACGAACCCTTACAGCAAGGGAGATCGCGTGATCTTCGAAGGCAAGACTTACGAATCCCTGATCGATGGCAACGTCTGGTCTCCGTCCGCATACCCTGCGGGCTGGAAGGAAGTAACCTCTTGATTTTGGCGATTACGTTTACGATATCGAGTACACCGATACAAGCGGCCATCCGTAAGCTCTGCAACCCTGGAAGACACGATCGAGAGAAGATGACAAAAGTATAATCTTTAAGATAAGGAGGCCGCCCAATGGCGGTTTTTTTAATGCCGTAAAATTCGGCGGAAAGGAAGCAATTATGGATATCGTTGTATTTCTTAGTAACTTCAAATTCACCAATGAGACCTGGGTGTTGATCCTGCCGGTCTCCCTGATGGCCATCGACATCCTTACTGGCCTGCTCTATGCATGGAGCACAGAGACATTCAAGAGCAAAAAGATGCGCTCCGGACTGAGCAAGAAGGTCGGCGAGATTGCCATCCTTGTAATCGGCGAGCTGTTTTCCTACGGCATGAGGATCCCGCCCATCATCATGGCAGGCATCTCCGCATATATCATCTTCATGGAATTCATGAGTATCATGGAGAATCTCAAGAAGCTGGGAGTGCCGATCCCTGGCTTTATCGCCAAGATTCTGAATACTGTAGACCTCGCGCTGAAGGAAGAGGATATCACAGAGGCGCTTACAAAGGTCGCAGAACTCGAGAAGGAAATTGAAAAACTGAAGAAATAATCAATAACCACAGGCTGGGAGTCGAAAGGCTCTCAGCTTTTTCTGTATATGGAGATGAAATATGAAGAAAATTATTGACGTTTCTGAACATCAGAAAATGATTGACTGGACAAAAGTCTCAGGCGTTGACGGCGTGATCATCCGCATCGGCTATGGAGATGACGATGTATCCCAGGACGATGACTATGTGAAATACAACCTTGACGAGGTTGAGCGCCTCGGCATCCCCTGCGAGGTCTATTTCTACAGCTATGCGAACTGCGAGCGACAGAAGGTGTCCGAGATAGCACATATCAGGCGCCTGATTGCCGGCCGCAATATTAAGCGCATCTGGCTCGATCTGGAATACAGGCCTGCACAGAACTATTGGAGACGCATGACAGAGGCATTTCTGCAGGCCTTCCCCGGCGGCGGCGTGTATTCGTGGGAGTGGGCATTTACAGATGTGCTCAATGGCATCGAGTGCCCGCGGTGGATCTGCGCATACGGGGACAATACCGGCAAGCCCGATTACAGCAAAAAACCTCACCTCTCCTGCCATGGCTGGCAGTATACATCCCGCGCACATATCTCCGGCATCAACGGCTATGTTGATGTGTCGGAGTGGTACGGAGACTTTGCTGATGCTCCTGCGAGACCTTCCACGGCGCCTGCAGCAGGCAGAAATGCGGTCGTCAACCAGATGCTCGAATGGGAGCATTACAGTGAGCAGAACGGTAAATTCAAGGTAATCATTGACGGATATAACTCCTATCTTCCGACAGCAGTAAAAACGGGTACGGCAAACTATTCCATGAAATACTCGGATGAATGGTGTGCCTGTGCGAGTAGCAACGCCTATATTGCCTGCGGTATCGGGTACCTGTTCCCTGTCGAGTGCAGTTGTCCCAGGATGGTTACCCTGGCTAAATCCATGGGTATCTGGCAGGAGAACGACGGCTATGTTCCGGATCCTGCGGACGCAGTCCTCTATGACTGGGATGATTCCGGCAAAGGAGACAATACCGGCACTCCTGATCACATCGGCATCGTTATCGCTGTGGACAAGAGCAAAGGTACTTTTGTGGTGATGGAAGGCAATAAGAATGAATCTGTTGAGCGCCGCACAATGAGCATTGACGGAAAGTATATCCGCGGATTCATCACGCCTAAATTCAATGATTCTGTTCCTGTACCCGCAAAAAAAGAGGAGGCAAAAACAGTGGCGAAAACCTACGAGATCAGCAAGACCGGCGCACCGAACAAAACCACATGTGTAAAATGGGGACTGCTGAAAAACAATCAGCGCGTTACTCCCAGATTACAGCCGGATGAAACCGCGAAGGCATGCAGTTTTGCTCCTGTTGAGCCCTTGACCAAGATCGAGGTCTACGACTACATCACAACCGCCAAGCGTTGGGCATACTGCAAAGTCGGCGGGAAATACGGTTTTATCCTTGCGTCTTCCATCTCCGACTATCTGCGCACGCCTAAACAGTCCATGGACAAAGTTGTGGATTGGGTGATTGCGGACGACTTTGGCAAAAAGGAAACCCGCTGGAACGCTCTCAAGGCACTCGGCTATGATGCAGATGCCGTCCAAAAAGCTGTTGATGAGCGCATGGGGCACAAGCAGGATGCTGTCACAGATGTAGGTCCGCAGAGGGTGTATGATCTCATGAAGCCTTACATCGGCTCAAAGACGGCGCACAGTGATTTCATCAAGAAGTACAATGCTTTCATTGATGATTACAACAAGAAAAACGGTTCCTCTCACTCCAAGATCGGAACAGACAACGCATGGTGTGCCATGTTCGTCGGGCTGATGTTCTATCTTGCCGGATATCTCGATCTGATCGGATACGGCAAGAGGTCTGTTAATCTCATGGAGAACGCCAAGAAACGGGGGACATGGAAGACCGGCACAGATGATATCCGCTTCGGTGACATTGTCATCTTCCATGACGGGAGCGGCACCCCGAATCATACAGAGTTTGCTCTTGACGATAAGTATGACATCAGCGGTAACTACAACGGCGGTGTCGGAAAGCGCACAAGAGCAGGACGGAAGATCCTCGGCAGGATCAGGCCGAAATACCCCCAAACCTCAAAGGAGGGTGACTCGACAAATAAGATCCGCATGTATGCGCCGCGCTTCTGGGAGAATAATCCTGATTATTTTGGCGATGAGACCATCTTCATTGAAGGTAAAAAGGGGACTGTATTCGACACCGGCATGTATGGCTCTCTGGCCGTCTCCAAGGTCAAGGCGCTGAATCTGGATGAAATCATTATTGTCATCACTCACCCGCACGGGGACCATACGGGCAATGTAAAAACCATGGTCGACAAGCTGCCTGTAAAACACGTGTACTTGCCTGATCAGACCGGTATTCGCAAATACCAGAAATCATATGCAGAACGCATGGACAGCATTGCGAATCACTGCAAAAATGCGGGCGTGCCGGTCACATGGGTGAAGATGGGAGACAGCTTCCATGTCGGCTCGATCAAGGTGGACTGCATCTTTCAGGCAAATGCAGATAAACTGAAGGAGAAGGACAATCATCATTTCATTAATAACATGTCCATGGTCTACAAGGTCTACGCAGGAGCATGGCGTATCCTGATCGGCGGTGACTTGTCGGCAGAGGGCATCGTCCAGATGATGGCATCGGGCGTGGATTTTTCCTGTGACGGCTTCAAGTTCTTCTGGCATGGCGACAGGGGCGGCATAAAAACGGCATTTGCCAACAGTCTCAAGGGCGTCCAGATTGCCTACACACAGTACGAGAAAAAGGAAGGCAAAGGCAACGGCAGGGCGGACACATACAACTTGCTTCGGAACGTCGGGGCATTCGTCGCGCGCGCATACGAGGACGGGGAAATCAGCATCGACTTCCACGGGTCGACCGAAAAGCTGACGACGTCGCTCGGAGTAACGCGCACATTCGTCAAGAGACAGACCGCCTACAAGGTATCACTGACCACCAAAGCAAAGCCGGAC
>Ga0326512_10000494_pt1 | contig 34839 bp, 50 predicted proteins | sample 1_2617_0518_D_FD_203652 | JGI IMG/M metagenome (GOLD analysis project Ga0326512, IMG submission 203652) | Bovine rumen microbial communities from UC Davis, California, United States - 1_2617_0518 | ecosystem: Host-associated > Mammals > Digestive system > Stomach > Rumen | place: USA... | reverse complement strand
GCTGCATCATTAAGAGCAGTATCTACCTTTGTTTTGGCTTGTTCTGGACTTTGGCTTCTAATTGTGGTTTTACCTGTATCATCAGTAATTTCTACTTTTACTGCTTCAGCCATGATATCACTCTCCTACTATAAATGTGAAAGTGCCTTTTACTATATCACCTATAATTATGCTTTCATTTACATTTGCTAGAATCATATTGGATAACGTTCTTGTTTTCTTTCCATTGTTATATGTTATCGTATATTTTGTGTCTAATTCTTCATTATCTATAATCTTGTCTAAATACGTTTTATTCATATAAGCAACAGTAAATGTTATTTGCTTTGTAATAGACATAACGGAGCTTTTTTGCTCTTTTCCATTACCAGCATACACATTACTATCCATTGTTTTATTTAACGAATAATTAACGCTTAAAAGACCATATATATCGTATGTAGTTGTTTCATCACTCTTTAATATCTTTAGGCTTGTACTTACACTATTATAAATGCCGTTATAGTAATTGGCTAAAAATGTGACCTCTGCTATCCACCATCTATTGCCGTTTACTACACTAGCCTGTGCATCATTATAAGCACCACCATATAACATTGCCGTATCATCATCAGCCAAATACTCTGGTGTATCTAGGTCATCACTTATTACTAGGTGATTTATATATTCAAGTAAGGCTCTTAACTTTCCTACCGCATTGTTGAATATATCTCTATCCTCTGGGATAGCTACCATTAATCTTAATTGCTCTACTCTAACTGTAGTGTTAGAAACTTGTGTTGTAGTGCCTGAATCAACTCTTAATACACCATATTTTATTTGTCCCTCTGCATCAGGTAATATACTTGCCCAATTTGTATCGTGATTATTAGCGTATGATATTTCGTAATCTCCACCTAAAATGTCTTGTAGTTTTTCTGCGATTTTTTGATATATCATAGTTCTTCCTCACTTTCTTCATCTTCTTCGTTATCTTCTGACATGACAGCAAGTAAAAGTTTGTTTTCCTCTACCCACTCTCTAATTGCTTTATTTACCCAATGATAATGCTTATTTCGATGATTCCTAATAACTTGCTTAAAATTAAGTAAACCTGCATATTCAATAGTTGCAGTTCCATTTATAGAAGCATCTTCATTACCAATGGTTATAATCCACCTTTTAGGGTTTCCCTGTGCGTTTGTAATTGATGCCCTTAACGCTCCAGTATCATAAGGGCAATTAACCCTTAATTTAAAGGCTAATTTTTGCGCTAGTTGATAGTCCATAGATTATTCTAGTCCTACAACACAAAAGCCTGTATAATCGGCTATATTTCCTTTATATTTACCCTGATTTGGATTATCGTAGTTGTCAGAAGTTGTCACTACTCTGTAAATCTTTCCTTTAATGTTGACTTTATCATCCATATTTAGTTGATATCGTGCATTAGTTATTATTGTAATTGTGAGCTTGTTCATTTCTAAACCCTGTGCGAGTTCAAACTTTCTACAATATTGCTCACTTGTTATCTCAAATTTAAAAGGAACGTTTTGTGTTAGGTTTTTACCCCAGTTCTTATCGTTCTCTCTTGTTTCTAAATTATTTCTACCCATAAGGACACCCCCTTAAATTACCATATTAGGATATCCCATAATTCTGCAACTGCTTTAGGTGCTAATCCACATCTTGCTGCTCTTTCATCATAACTTGCGTTAGCGTTTGAATCTCCGTTATCATAAACGAATATTGCTTGTTCTACTAAAGCTCTATTTAAACGTTCTTTAAAATCAAGTGCAGTTCCTGATAAATTCTCTTGTGTCATGTCCTCGAAAAAGGCATTAGTCCACTTTCTACCACGATATTGCACAAATAGGTTATAGATAGCTCTAAATGAATTGTCCATAAAGTCATCAATTGCATCTTCAAGAGTATCGAAATGGCTAATATCAAGCACACCATCGGCTTCTAAATTGTAGCCACGCACTCTTAAATCTTCCTTATTAAAATAGTTCTTGTAATCTAGTTCCATTTCTTGCTCCTTTAATTAAAAAAATAAAGGGTGGCTTTTACACCACCCTCTTAATATTATTTGTTAGTCGCTACTCGCTTTCAGTTCTATAACTACTGAATTAATTACTCGCCCTCTATTGATGTGTTTTCATCTTCAGTAGTAGCTGTTGTATCTTCAGTAGTGTCTGACTCGGTAGTAGTGCTAGGCAGCTGCTGCTTCAACTAATTCAACTAAAGCTCTTGGATCAGTGACTTCAGAAGTAAATACATATCTACCCTTTAAGAAAGCACCACCAACAACGTTAGCATCACCATTACCCTCGAAGAAAGCAGGCTCTACTCTAAATGCTTCAACTGCAGTAAAGTAATCAGGATGTCCTGCGATCATTAAGATATTAGTTGCAGATGCAGCACCTGTTGCAGTAGCTGTTCCAGTTAATTGACCAGTTGTATAAACTTCATATCCACCAATCATGGCAATAGCACCCTTTGCTACAATTTCTTGTGACATATCAGACTGTCTAATTGCCTTATTAGATGATAAAATCTTTGCTAGTCCATCTGGTGTAGTTAATAACCATCTACCCTCTGTTGGAACACCTGCTTTAGTTTGTTCAGCATACATTTTAACTACTGAATCATAAATATCAGTATCAGCAGCAATAATCTTACCAGTTTGATTATGACGTGGATCTGTTTCGCCATAAGCACTACCAGCATTACCATTACCAGCAACTGCATACTTTAATGTAGCAACGTTGAAAGTATCTTCAGCCTTTGCTAAAGCATAACCTGCTCTATCAAGTGCATTTTCCTTTTCATCATAAGGTAAAGTGTTTAAATCATAGTTATCGATATAGATATTAACGAACTTATCATTACCGATAGCTGCGTTAATCCAACCATTAGTATCGTATGATACAGAGTTAGATCCAATAGAAGTCTTTGAATAACTACCAACAGAGAACTCTGGTGTAGTTGGAATCATAACTGCAGCAGCTACTCTAGCATCTCCTTGATAGTTGTTGTTTGCTAATGAACGAGTCACTAGTCTTTGTCTTAATTTTGCTACGACAATTTTGCCGTATTCTGTCTTACCTGTTAAACTTGGCATAATTCTTTTGTCCTCTCTTTTTCTCTTTTAAATTTTTTTTATAAGCCTTTAACTTCAGGATGTCTCCTCTTATATTCCTCGTAAAAGTCGCTTCCTGTTTTATTTGGTGTTGTGCTAGTTGGAATTTGTTGTGTCCCTCTATCCTCAAATAAATCGGAATAGTTAGTTTTTAAGTTCTTTAAGGCTTCATCTAAACCAACGTAAGTCTTTTTTTCTTCATCATAACTAACCTTATCGAAATCGATTTTAGCCATGATTAAGTCAGGATGCTTACAACCCTGTGCCTTTAAAAATTCAATTCGTTTGCTGTTCTCTTGATTTGCGATAGTATCAGATTTGAATTTCTTTAAATCCTCGTAATCCTTATAACTTTCTACCTTTGAAGCTAATTCGGAATTTTGAGCCTTTAGTGTTTCTACCTCTTTACTGTGTGAGCTTTTAAGTTGCTCGTTTTCACTTTTTAAAGTGTTTAGGTCTGCACCATTTTGGCTCATGACATAATCAACTATTCCGTTGATCTTGTCCTCTGCTACACCAGCATCAACTAATTGCTTTTTTAAATCTTCTCTTTTCATCTTTTGTCCTCCTACGCTTTTTACGAGTATTGCATCTCGTTAGATTTAAAAGTTGTTGTTTCTTTTACGACTAACTTCCAAAAGTCAATATAAAAAGGACTATTGCTAGTCCTCATTACCACTATTATTTACAACTGCTATAGCCACCATCGGAGCTATAACTACAACCATTAAAATCCAATAAAACAAACTATCACTTACTTTCATATTCAGTTATTCGAGTTCGCCACTCGTATGTTGGTAGTCCGTTTCGTTGACTAAATGCTCTATACTTCTTTTGCCATAACTTACTATTAAGAACGTTCCACTCATATTCAGTAAATTGTTCCATCTTACCAGTTATAGGATTTGTTCTATTGACCTTTAAAACCCTATCGGATAACTTTTCCTTACGTTTCCATTGTCTTATAGTATTTTCCATTTGTCTTTGCCTTATAGTTGCATCTCTTAAATGGTTAATTTCTTTAATGGCATATACTGGAGGTTTTACACCCTTATAATACTTGATTAACCTGTGCTGACAATTAAATGATAAAAAGCCATTTTCACACGCTTGTAAAAGACTATAATAAGGCTTTCCATCAATGTGTCCTAAAACTGTTTGATTTGGTTTAGTTCCTTTGTATTGTCCCATTGGTCTTGAATTAATATCAATGTCAACTAGGAATATTTTACCCTGCCACCAACTACAACGTTCTGAAGCATTGGCATGAGCTGAAGCAATAACGAAATCATTTAAGCCTACACCATTACGCTTTAGATCTTCAGTAATCATCTTATAGCGTGTTTCTATCTCTGCCATATTCCTAATGGATTTAGTTCTTCCTAAACTATCCTTTAAGGTTAGCGTTCCATTTGCTAGGTTATCCTTAATCTCAACTAGAGCATTGTTGATTCTATTTACATAATCAGTATAACGTTGACTACCACCCAGCTCGTTATCAGTCATAAAATCTCTTAAATTAGATACATGAGCGTTTGTCATACCTAATTTTTCATTATCTAGGATATCGATAGTAATTCCTTTTTCCTTTAGGTCTAAAGGCTTTACGCTTTCCATTTGCTGTATAGTCTTTGCAATAATGCCTAAATTGTCGTTATTTACGTTTTCTTTAAGTATTGCTATAACTTGTAGCCATTCAGTCATAAAACGTTTTTTAAGGGCATTTATAGTGCTTTGTATTAAATCGCTACTTGCCTTTAATTCTTCGAGCTTTTTTATTGTTTCTCTTACCAACTCATTAACAAGTGATTTTGCAAGTGTCTTGGTATATCCAAACCAAACACTATTATTAATTATTTGTGTTAGCTTTGTATTTGCATCTTCAACACATAGAGCTAGTTCATCTTTTCTCTCTTTGGCTAATTCTTCTCTATCTGCCATAAGCTATTAGAAATTTTCAAAAGCCATAGGAACACTCTTGTTTTCGTTGTCCCTATCTATCGCACTAATCATTTCCTCTATTTCATTATCGTTAAGGTCAGGATTAACACGCTTTATAGCTTCCTTTCTACTGATTAAACCACTCTCAAACAAAGTCTTTACTAGAGTTGCGTTCTTTGTTGGGTTTAGTATTGATGATAAGCTCCATCTAATTGTTATTGGTGTTGCTATTTTTAGTAATGCACCTATACACTCTAAACACTTGTTAATCTCGTATGTATTTATGTTTCTTAAATTTGTGACAGTATTTGAAGTTATATCTGTCATAGCGTTTATTTCATCATCAGTTCGTTGTCCTGTTTGTAATAGTCTAGGATCATAATCTAAAACTGAAATACCAACGATAGCACATAATCTAGCAACATCACCATTAATTGCGTTTTCCCATTGTTCAGTTCTTATGTCAAACTGAATATTGTATGGCTTGTTATCTTCCATCTTCATGCTTGGGTATGGCATTATAACAGGGTTTCTATATGTTGTAGTTTCTGTTCTTAACATACGCATACCTGCATCAGCTTGTGTAATATACTGATTTATTTGTTGACCTTTTCCAAACTCTGGTATTAAGATTTGCGCTCTACCTATTTCCTTTTCAACTTCTCTATCAGTTATAGATGTTTCAAGCATTAGGCATTGGTCTACTGCATCAACAAACATAGCTTCAGGTATTCTTAAATCAGGGAATTTTTTATTTGTTTTAGTCCAGTCAATATGGAACACACCTATAGAATTAAAACCCTCTAAAACCTTTGCTACGTTAAACATGATATTAGGATATGCAGCTTGTAGTTCATCAGGGATTTGCTCTAGTCTAATTGTTTGTGCATCACTCTTATCTTCCTTTTTGTAAGCACTACGATTAACAATAAACTCTTGCATAGGCACATATCTAATTGAGCCATCTTCTTGTCTTTCTCTCTTATAGAATCTATGCTCCTCTATTACATACTCATATCCTGCAGTCGCACCATCAATTCTATTTAAGAATAAGTGTGCTTCTATGACCTCGTTCTTTTTACCAAAGACTAACCTATGTCTGAACAGGTTATAACACTCAATGTGAGCTTCATCATTGTCTACGTTACCATATACTGCTATAGCACACCTACCAGTTTGTGCTGCTTGTTCGTATGCCTTATGTAGCATTGTAGAAAAATAAAAAGAATCAAACTTATCATTCAATTCCTTTTCATCACCCTTTGTTTGGTATGCTACCTTACTTACTATTTTAGATACAAGTATTTCTTCTAGTTTTGGAGGGATACCACTACGCATATATGTTAGGTTAAATTTTGTATAGCCACTCGCATACTCTGCAGCATACAAGTTATTCATTATAGCCATTAGTTCTATGCCTGAATACATTGTGATAAACTCTTCAAAGCATTGTCGACTTATTCTATTAGTCGCTCCTACAAAGTTTCTTAATGACTGTGGCAAATATTTATTTTGGTTTTCGTAGTCAATTTTTAAATCTGCCATTGTTAAAATCCACCTCCATAATATAAATAGTAAGAAGCATACTTAAACGCATCTATGCAGTGATCGTTTCCATCTTCTGGTTGATTCTTCTTTACATCCCAAACCTTATTGTTTAGCTCAACTATAAACATATCAGTTTGACCTAATTGTTCAGTTGGGTTTAAAGGATTCAGATATCCTGCATCTATAATGTAAAAGTAATCATTCTTTCCAATGATGCTCTTTACTCTTTGCGTGTCTTTTAGTATGTCTTTCTTCTCTACCTTACACGCTTGAAATTCAGTCCTTAAATTAATCTCATAAATTAAGTCTTGTGTTAATGCTGCACTATCTCCGAATATGCTTACGGCATTTGCAACATTAATACCAAATCTAGGCAACCAATATTCAAGCCACTTGGCTATGTTTAATGCTTGTTGTGAATTGCTATTACTTCCTATCTTTGGTAAATAATAAAAGCTGGGAATTACAAGTAATCTACCAGCCGTTGTTAATAATATTGTGACTAGAGCCGTTGCATCTGCATTTAAACCACTATCCAAGCCACATATAACTCTAGATATCATTTCGTTTGGTAGCCACATACTACCATCTAGGAATTTATCATAAGGTATTATCTTATCATCAGTAAATTCCTCATATACAAGTCCCTCACTTCTTCCTCTAATACCTAGAATTTTCGCTTTCCAAGTCTTTGTTCCCTCTGGAACGTTGGATATAATTTGGGCTTTCTTTTCAGGTGTTAGAGTTGGATTATCATCCATTTTAAAAAACCAATGCACCCAACCCTCTTTTGCAGGTTGGCTCATTAACTGTTGCATCATTTCTTTTGGGACATCCTGTTCCCATTCCTTTAAAGGTCTACAATGGTTTATGTAGTCTTTGTATATTTGCAAGTTAGGATCATCTGGATTAAGTGTCATTAGTAAGTAATCAGAACGCATCGCAACTTCTCTTACTAAATCCATATCGGCAGTATTGACCTCATCTATTAAAGTGCAACCAAACTGACCTCCTAGAGCTTTCTTCCATCTTGTTTGGTCGGCATATCCAAATAAGAATACTACCTTAACACCATGAATAGATCTAACCTCTAAATGTGGTAAGTTAAACAATATATTACCATTACCAAAGTATTGCACTTCATTTTGGAATACATCTAAAATGCCATTTTCTTTGTTTACTATATTCTTCTCAATAGTTCCTATATCAAGACCACATATAGCGTGTTGCATCTTTTTAGAAGCCTTAACTCGCAGTATAAACTTAATAGCTCCTATTGTTGTTTTTCCTCCGTAAGTTTGTCCCTCACATACTTCCACAGGTGCTTTATAAGTTAAAAATGCTTTTTGCTTTTTAGACAGTTGCATTAAGTATCACTCTCGTTCTTATCACCGAATATGTCCTCTGCCAAGTTATCAGCTTTAGTTCTAATCTCGATTTGTTGGTTAGTGTTCATATCAATATCCTGTCTTGCTTTCCATCTATCTCTTGCTCTATTAGTTAGGAAGAATTTTATAGCATCTTGGCTTGGTGGTTGGTAGCGTGTGACTACAACTATATCACCATCTTTTGTGACCTGTTCTTCTTGGTATTCATATCCTAGAGCTGCTTTTGCTAGTGCGTTCTCTACTAAAAATATTTCAGTAGTGCGCCCACGAGTAATTGCACTCTTTATTCTTGGCTCTTTATTACACCAAACATAAAGGGTTGATGGGTTGATTCCCATGTTCTTTGCAAGTTCGATATCAGTAAGTCCACCTCTAGCCCAACCCTCTAAAAGAATTAGGTTTTCTTCTTCTAGCCAAGTATCTATTTTCTTTTCAAAAATAAATGGATTAGCTGCTGTTCCTCTCATTTCACACTTTAAAGGCTTATTCAATTTTGCTTCTTTCTTTTTAAGGTCATTAACAGCCTTAATCATTCTTCTATCTGGCATAATTGTTTTACCTCATAAAAAATTAGTCTAGTAATAATACTTAAAGAAAAATTAATAATAAAAAGAAAAAAGACACCTGAATCGAAATCATTGGGAGGAAGCCTTTTTGATTAGTTTTTTTTAAATGGTGTCTTTTCTTCTTTAAGGAGATTTATCTTTTGATTGGAGTAAAAGATAAATAATGATAGTTGTATCCGTAAATATTGTTAGAGGTATATTTTAAATCGCATAATTATTTATGAAAGGTTGGGTTGTGTGTGATTTTGGCTTCAAACACATATAATAAAACTAACAATATCTACTTTTACAATACTAATATAACACTAAAATAGCGTATCATTTGTTATCACTTTATATTTTTATCTTGAAATTCTATAAGAGCATTAGTTAAACGCTTGATAGCTCTGTTCTTTACTATACGAACATAATCACGAGTATAGAATAATTCAGTTGCTATTTTTAGAGTAGTCCAGCAGTCTATATAAAATAATTTCATAACTGTAGCTTGTGCTTCAGTAAGTATTTCATCAAATATGTTTCTGAATAGGTCTTTGCTATCTTGTAGTGATTTGTCTATACATAGTGATTCGTTTGTAAGTCTAGCTAGTTCTTCTTTTAGTATAAGAATCTTAATATGTCTTAATTCGACATCGTTCTCTTTGCCACCTGTATTTCTACCCTGTTCTGATATGTCTAGATTATCGGCTCTAACATACATACGTTCTAGATCAGTTATATCATCTCTTAATTCTTGTCTTTTCTCTCTTAATATAACACTCTTATAACATACATTCTTAATTTTATTTAAACTAGTATGTAGTAGTTCTTTTATTATATCTAGTTCTAACTTACTATTATCATCTACAGTATTTAGATTATATATTATATAATTATATAACTTACTTATATTATTTGTATTATAGTTATTAGTTATTATAACCTGATTCATTTTCTTTTATTTCCTTTCTCATTGTGTGTAATTGGATTTAAACTTTTTATATAATCAAAGTCATCTTTGGTTAATAATACTCTTTTAGGGATATATTCAAATACTACATTGTATTCACTTGGTATGTATACAGGATTATTTTTTTGAAGTGCCTTTTCGTTATGTTCCATTACTTGTTTCTTGTATTCATCATAGGATAGCTTATTTGTAGCACCAGACTCATAAATTGTGATTATGTCTTGAAAGGCGATTCTTCTCTCGGCATTTGCTAGTTGATCCTGCAGATTTCTAACAATTTGCCCTATATTATAGTTTAGTTTTTCTTCATCTCTCATTTATCAATTTCCTCCAGTAGTTGTTGTATATCAGTAGCAACCATATTTTTGCTATTTATTCCATCAGATTCTAAAAGTTCAAGCCAACGAGCTAAGTTAGATTTTAGTTTTTTGTTTTCTTTTAGGATTTCTTCTAGTTCTTCAATAGATTTGATTTCATACTTTTCCGTTAAGTCCTCTAGTTTGCCTAACTTGTCAACAAAACCACCTTTAATAATTCCACAAATATAATCACCATTTTTTAATTTGTCAGTTAATCTATTCATTTTCTAAATACCTCTTTAATAGTTCAAATTCTTCTTGCGTAAGTTCTTTACGATTAAAATTATCTTTATATATCATTCGATTATACTTATCTAATGTTTCAGACATTCTAATCATTATAATATCTACATTCTTTTCAAATATAATCTTCAACACCTTTTCATTATCATCTATATATTTGATAAACTCGTTATTAATGAGAATATCAGCGTATTTTACTTTAAGCTGTTTGAGTTCTTTTTCTTGATCCTGTGCTTTAATAAGTGCTTGTTTGATAGATGTAACAAACATTTGATTTTCATTCAAAAACTTAATTGCTTCTTCAGTTCCAATTCTAGATAAATATTCATCGTGATTTGCTCTATCTAATAATTTATCCAACGTTTCACTAGGATTAGAGTTTTCTATTGCTTCTAGGTGTTGTAGGGCTTGTTCTATAACATCACAACATTCTTTCTTATCAAAATCTGGGTTGTATGTTGCTGGTGCTGTCTCTTGTCTTATTCTCTTTAATGCTTCAAATTCTTTTTCCATTATTTCAACATCTCCTTTAAGACTTTCTTTCTAACCTCTATTGTTTTTTCTCCATTTAAGATTTTGCATAGCCATTCAGGTTTAATTGAGATTAGAATATATCTTTCGCCTGTTTTTTTACCATGACAATACATCATATTTTGTGGTGCTTTATTAATAGGAATATATACAGGTTTAGTTCTGTTTAACACTTCTCGTAAAGTTATAGAACTATCTATTTTATAATAATCACTTAATTCTCTTGGTTTATCAAATATGTGTAAGTTCTTAATGTGGATTGCATAACCACCTTTTTTACCTAAATATTTTTTAAGGCTTTCTAAATCTAAACAAGACCTTTTAAATAAATCAATATCCCTTAATTCAGTATGACCACTATAATCAATGATTTCTCCAGTAAAAGTATTGATTAGACAATCTATTTCCTCAACCTCATAATCACATTCAGCAACTATTTTGCCGTTAAAATTAAAAGGAGTAGTTTGTCCTTTTGACCAATAATAATTATCCTTGTGGTTATCTAAAAAATAATTATCTAATTTTCTTAAATAAGGATTTGCCTTTGTGCAATATAATAATAGTTTCATCTCTTATTCTCCTTTTTTATAAATTCATCAATCATTATTGTTTTAACATTAGAAAATGGTTTTGATTTAATTTTTTTAACTATTGATACTTGATATATTTCACCAGTTCCAATTTGTCCTAAGAACACTTTACCATTTTCAAAAACACCTATGACTACATTGTTTGGCTTAAACCCACATTCCTCAATTTTCATCTTCTTCTACCTCTTACCCTTTAATAAACTAAAGCCTATCACAAGTATTACTACTGATATGCTTAATGCTACGTAGAAACTTGCTAATTGTATTATTGCAGTTTCTTCGCAAAGCCAAAATATAAAGGTAAATACTATCATTGCTAATGCTACTAGAATAACTATAATTCCTAAAATCGTATCAATTATTTTCATATCAACACCAACTTTCCCTCACTATTCATCTTTGCAACGTATATTAAACCTTTGATAGTCCATATTGCACCATATAATGTATATCTTTCATTTAACATTGCAATAGTTTTAAGATCATCAAATTTAGTGCTTTTATGATAATAAATTACTTCTCGCATTTTTTCTTTTAATATAAAATCATCACACAATTCCTCTATTGTGTCGGCTTGTGCTAGAATTTTATATTTATACATATGAGTCTCAGAACCATACATACGTTTAATCAAAATGTTATCTAGTATATGGTATTGAATAGCTCCAACAATTTTATCTAAGTTTAGTTTTTCTACTTCAAATATTCCATCTTTAATTCTTATGTATTTCATATTTCATCCACCTTTAAATTAATTATTAATCTGCTTCCACCAATATCTATTCTTTTTACTTCATAATCACCAAATCTTGATAAATATTTTTTATTATCTTCAAACTGGTATTCATATTTTCCCAATGGAGTATCTAAATAAACTAATAATCTTAAATGTTTTATTGATTCATATAAATCTTTAAATTTCATACTATAAACCCTTTCTATCATCAACAACCTTATAGCCATAAATATCGGCTATTGAATAATGCTTGTTTAATTCTATTCCTTCAGGTAAATCCTCATAGAAATCAAATTCACTTGTTGTTCCATCTTCATAGAAAAATATCATTGTGTAAAAATCTTCTTCATTTACTGAGTCAAAATTTTCTTCTATCTTAAATTCTAATGGTTTCATTGTGATACCTCCTCAAATTTTAGTTTCTTTGGCTTAAAGGTTGCTAGGAATTGTTTTATTGCTTCCTGTTCATATTTACTTGGTTTACAACTATGTATATTAAGCTCGTTGCCATAATGTTGCAGGATATGTTTGTTAAAATCTATCTCACAAGTTGAACTAGGCTTTCCGTTATACCAAATCATTAAAAGTAGACTATTGCCCTTTGCAACTTTTTTGTAATACTTAGCAGCTAATATACATTGGTGTAATTCAACAGCAGAAGCATTATATTGTTCGTATGTGCTAGGCATGAATAATGTATAGCCGTTTCCTAAATCTACACCACTTTCTAACTTATTTTTCTTTGCTATCTTAACAAGCTGATTCCAATATACTTTTTCTTTTTCAAGTTCCTTTTCTGCTCTAATACGTTCAAGTTCTTGCTTTACTTGTAAAAGTTCCTCGTGCATTTTGTGTGGATCATTTGGATATTTCCAATATTCCTCTTCAATATCATGCCCCTGACTACTAGCCATCGAAAGCATATCGTGATATTTACTGCTATCTATATTCTTACGCTTACAATATCTAAATAGCTCTATTGAATCAGCACCTTTTGTTCTCCAGTGAATAAAATTCATATATTCAAACCACTCATTAAATTGTAAACCAGATTTGATATATTGTTGAATTGTCATAAGTGATGGCTCGATAGAGTTCGTATTATGCTCTGTAAAGCATTTTAAAGCCCCTATAATCTCTTTTTTCTTCTTCGGTGTAAGTTTATATAGGTTTTTATTACAAGCCAAATTATAAAACTCAATTGACACAAGAGCTTCAACCTCACTCGGATGTTCTTTCCACATTTGCATACAAGCAAGTAGTTTAAATATATTAAATCTTATTCCGTTGAATTTTGTTTTCTTCATTAGATACTTGTATTCAGGATGAACGCTTAATATTGTTTCAGTTATCCTTTCTGGATTCATATAAAAACTACCATACTCAACACCATCACATTTATAAGTGACTTCTTCATAGGGGTGCAGTTCAACTGTGTATTTACTTCTTCCATAACGATATCTTAAAACCTCGTTAGGAAATTCAACTAACCAACCACCTATATAATTAAACTCTACATTACCATATCTAATATACTTTTTATTAGTAGTAAAATTATATTTATATATATCTAGTCGTTTGTCTTTCCAAGATGCCCAGTTTGTTAAGACTAGGCATCCATCTTCGACAGTAAGTTCCAATTCATAAGTTGCTTTGTGTGCCATATTATTTTCTCCTTAATTATAGGGGCATTTTTTAATTTTGCCCCTTTTTTCATTTTTACATAATATCAAATAGTGATAGCTGCTCTCCTGCACCTTTGGATTTGGCTTCAGCCTTTTCCTTTTCCTCTTGTGCTTTCTTTTCCTCTTCCTTACGGATACGTTCTTCTTCTTTTTTACGAGCCTTTTCTTCGGCTTTGGCTTGTGCCTTTGCTTCTTCTTCACGCTTCTTACGTTCCTCTTGTAAGATTTCTTCTTCAAATTTCTTTATAGCATTGATTCGAGCTTTCTCTTTTTCTGCATCAGTAAGCTCTATAGTATGATTTACAACTACAGTGCCACGACCTGAATCCTTACATTTTTCTTTGTCGATATCATCAACATAGAAATCACGAGCCATTTTATAGATTTCTTCATCTGCAAAGCCCTGTCTTTTTGTTTCTTTGACACAGTTTATAATATAGTTGCAACATTCAACTATTTTTTCATTAGATCCATCATAACGATTTCTAAATGCTTCATCAGTAATTGAATAGCTATCTAGATAATCTTTGATAGTTTGCTGAAATGTATCTAGCTTTTTAACTTTCTTCTTATCTTCTTTTTCTTCTAACTCTGGTGTATCTTCAAGTTCTTCATCATCATTAGTAGAATCTTCAAATTGTTCGTAATCTTCTTCTAAAATTTCCTTATCTTCCATCTTGTGCTTCCTCCTATAAAAAATCAAATAAATCTAATTGTCCCTGTTCTTTTAATTTTCTGTCTTTAACTGATATACCATTTACACGATCAACTGCAATTTTGTAGTATTCAGGATTAATTTCAAATCCTATATAGTTTCTTCCTAGTTCCTTACAAGCTACGGCAGTTGTGCCACTACCTATAAAAGTGTCTAGAATTACCCCCCCCCCACTCACTACTATTCTCAATTAGATTTTTTATTATCTCTATTGGTTTAATAGTTGGGTGTGAAAAATCATTTTTATCTTTTATATTAACAGTTCCAACATATACTGTTTTTAAAGTGTCGTAATTTCCATTTAATTTGACTCCTTGCTCCCAGAAAAATAAGCAATACTCTTTGTCTTTCAAATAATGTCCGTTTGTAAATGGTGGAACATTTACTTTGCTCCATATAAGTATTTCAAAATTGCATTTATGATTTTTAGTAAAGTAAGTTAAATAATCATATATTTGCTCTTTATTACACCACAAATAGATATTTATTTTTTTCATTACTCTGACATATTCATCTAAAATTTTTAAATCTATACTCTTATCCAAGTTGTTATCTCTTATTTCTGCATAAGCATTTTTTAATGAATCACGATACTTAAATATTCCAGTTCCAACACCACCAGTTCCAAATGAATACGGAGGATCTGTCACAATTAAATCTATACTTTTGTCTGGTATCTTTTTTATTCCTTCATAGCAGTCCTCGTTATAAATTACATTTACTTCCATAACTTATTCATCCCTATAAAACTGATTTAGATATTTAGCTATAAACTCTTTTTGATTTGGTGTCAATTTAGATTTATTGTGTAAGCTGAAATATCTTATTGTATCTTTTTTGAATTGTCTTAACTCTTTTAATTCAGAGCTTAATTCATTGATTTTTTCTTTACGCTTGTTAGCTATTGTATTTGGATTCTTGAAATCCCAGTCAACAAAGCCATAAGCCTTTAAGTATTTAATCTTACGATATACTACTTTGTGTTCATCCCATACAAAGCCATTTGCTACTACATAATCAATTAGTTCACTTTCTAACTTTGCTAACATTACTTGATGAATCATGTCATCTTTCATTTTTGAATATGGGTTGTAGCCCTTACATTCTACTATCTCAATTCTATCGGCATACCTAACTATAAAATCAGGTGTATAAGAATTGTTCCTTGTAATCTTAATTGGTATTTTAGGATGATATCTAAAAGCTAAAACTTTGCTATCACTCATTAAATGCTTATAATATTCAACCTCTAAATCACTATCAAAGATTAAATCACCATATCTAACTTTCATTTGATTTGTCCTCCTTATAGTTGTAAATTAGGGATTCTAACTGCTGATAGATTAGTTCTAAATCCATTAGCTCGTTTTTGTTAGCGTTCTGGTCTAATTGGAGCTTTTTTATTGCATCACCTAATACCCATTTAACAATGTGCATTTGTTCTAGTGATGAAAACTCTACATTCACATAATACTCGTGTCTTCTAAACATTTTTAACTACCTCTAAAATTCCGTTATTCCTTAATCTAACCTTACAACCAAGCTGTTGTTCTATGAAATCTAGATCGTGTTTGTTTTTTGTATTGATATAACAGTTGCCATAATTCCTTAAATTTCTAACCACCCATAAATCAGGATGCACATATTCTCTTTCTCTTGGTGTATCTCTTTTCTTATCAAGATATTGTGTATCTGAAATTGTTAAGCCACCTAATTTGTTGTCCCAGTTCATATATTTATCTTTTTCCTTTTTCCTTTTTTCAGTTTTTATTAATCCCATTCGTATCAACTTTCTTACTTCACACTCGCAAATCTTACACTTACCTGAATAATTGGTGTAGTATCTGCCGTTTACATAATGACCTTTAAGATAGAATTGGGATTCATCTTTCCATTTCTTACATCTTTTACATTGCCTCATAATTCTACCTCTCTATAAATTAGATAAACTAGGATTATCTAATCTAACCTAATTAAGTCAAAAGTTCCACATTTTATTAATACAAGTATAAATACATTTTTGTTTTAATAATGCTCGGTTATAAAGTCATGAGCTGGACTAATCTATATAAAATTACCTAGTATTTTTTATATGCTATTTAAACCTTTAATCCTATAAACCATAGTAAGACTAAACATAGAATCATCATCAGAATAAATGCAGTGCATACAATACCAATGATAAACATCCATACAGGTATAGTTATCATATTTCATTAAACCCTCCATTTATTCTTCTTTTGTATTCTTCATCGGATTCCCCTAATTCTTGGAAAGAATTATTTTCTTTTTGTTTAAAACCTGCTTCCTTTTCCCAAGTTCTAACTGCAGCTTTCCAGTCTTTCATTTTATTTTTACCTACCATCCAACCTTTAGCAGAATAGAAATCGTAAAACCTGTCTGGATCAACTAGGTTGTTTCTTTCATTACAATAAGCCTTAATTTCATCCAAAGTGGGTGGGTAAAAACGACTTGTAGTCGGCTTTTCTTTTACACTACTATTATTAGTAGTGTTATTTTCTTTATTATTATCTTTAGATAATACATTATCATTAACATTAACATTATCATTAACACTACTGATATCTAACTGATTATTGTCAAATATTTGTCTATTATTAGTTTGTTTTGAATTGTTTTCTATCTCTTTATTGTTATTTGGATTTTGATTTCTAGCAGCAGCCATACGTTCTTTGCGTTCTTCATATTTCTTTAAATCACGCTTCAATTGGTCTTGTGCCATCATACAAGCTATTTTTACTGCTTGGTCTTTTGGGTATTCTGGATAAGTATCATTACAATAATCCATCATCCAATTTAACCAAATACCTTTTTGTTCATTTGATAAACCATCTAACCAAATCTTCCAACTCGTATAGATAATGAATGATTTTTTATTTTCAGCCATAATATGCAACACCTCCAAACTGTTTGCATACACCAGTTCTGATTTTATATTTTGAATAAATGGTAGCTCCCATTACAACTGCATTTCCATATTGGTTAGATTTATGTATAAGGTCTATTTCCTTACAAGTTGATAAATTTAAACTATCTAGAAATATCTTTAAACCATTTAAGCTCATGTGTGTGTTGATTTGTCTTTTAGTCTTTAAGTCCATTTCAGTTGGAATTAGATCCTCGCAAAAATTACACTCTACTATAACTCTTGTGAATTTAAATTCAGATAAATCATATTCGCATAATGTAAAGTCCGTAGCGTATAATACACACTCATTTTCATACTTGATGATAAAAGCATTGTTTATACACTCACCATGTTCAATTGGCATTTGAATTATCTTATGCCCTTTGCAATTGCTAAATTTTGGTTTAGTGTTAGAGCCACCATAAAAGATTTGGATATGCTTTCTTAATAAATCAGGCATACTTGCTTTATGGTCGTTATGACTATGAGATATACAAGCAAATATCACATCATTAAAATTAATATTATCTAAAATCTTTTTAATAGTTATACCTGCATCTAGGATGATGCAACCACCACCTAAATCTAATAGGTAGCAGTTGCCAGAGCTTCCAGTTGCTAAACACTTAAATTGTGTCATCCTCCATTACCTCACTATCTTCGTATAGGCTCTTTTTTCCTGTCTTTTCAACTTGAATATCAATAACCTCTTTATTGTTATTGTGTTCATATTCTTTGCTATTGTCATATTCATCAGCAGTTGTTTTGTTGTAAGATTCTACTACTGCTTCACTATCTCCTGTTTCGTTAAAAATCATTTTAACCAAGTGTCTTATAACAGTTCTCTTACAAGCATCATCATTGAATTGTGTTTGTAATTTGTTGTTAGTTTGATTTTTACTCATAGACCATGATTTCTTAATTCTATCGATAGTCATAATGTCATAACGTTTAGAGCCATCAGGTAATATTGCAAAGGCATACGCACCCTTAATTGGATTTGAAAGGTTTTCCCAATTAGTCTTGTGTTCAATTTTAATGTAGTCATTTTCATAGAATACATTTACCTCATCACCCTCATAGATAACGTTAGCTTGAACATCCTTAACTAAACCTGTGTTAATTGCAACAGTTCTATCTCCAAAGTATGAACGCATCATATTGACCTTACCACCATAATTGATAAAGTAGCATTGATTCTTTGCAGGATTTAAACCTTGAATACACATATTAAGTAATGCTTCAGCTAGTGCTGTTTGGTCAGTATTTAATAAGTTGTTTTCTGCCAACTTTAAGTAGGCACTCTTTAAAGCATTTGTAGGATTATAGTTCTTTGGTAATACTAAACCTTGATTATCAACTAAATTTGAAATTTGGTTTATTACCTTATCACTAATATTCTTTTCTACGATAGCATTTACTGTTCCACTTGCTGCCATTGTTGTTGTAGGCTTTGGTGTTTCCTTTTTAGTATTTGTCTTTGTTGCATCTTCACTTTGTGCCTTTACTAATTGTTGAATTAATGTTGAACACTCGGAGCTAGTCATTCCCTCTGTGTTTCCTGTATAACCTAATCTCTTTAGGTAATTAATTTGTGCTTCTGAAGCTGGGTTAAATAAATTATTGTTTTCCATTTTTTTTGTTCCTCCTATGATAATTCGATTTCGTTAAATGGCACTTTCTTTGTTAGATAATAGCTGCCATTAAGTTCTATTACCCAATAATTTTCATCTACTTGGCAATAACCAGTAATTTTTAATTCGTGAGATGACCAACCATCTAATTTAATTGAATCTACCTCACCTGTTTCAGTAAATTTGATTTCGTTCTTTCCCATCATTTTTTACCCCTTTATAATTGTTAATTTTTCATCCATACTAACTCTTGTGCAGATTAGTTGGTTATCAGTTAATTTGGCTATCTTGTTTACATCATCAATTCCCTCAAATCTATCTACTAGAATTGGTAATGTGTTGTTTAGTCCTCCTAAACCTATTGCAACTTTTTTACACATCTCTATAAACTTAATTCCCATTTCAGTTTTTCGAGCTGTATTGATATCTTTAAATGGGATTCCATCATCATCCACTATGTAGCAACATTCTGTAATACCATTGTTTGTTAGGTTTTCTTCTAACATTACAAAGTTAAATCCAGTTATCTTATATGCCTTATCATTAATAGCCTTAATCATAGCTTGTATAAATTGATTTAATCTTGCTAGTAAGTGGTCATTGTCATTTGCTTGGTGTATTACTACATCTAATGTTTTTTCAAGTTCACACTTACGCTCATAATCATTTGACTTGATGTGTTCATCCTTAATTAGTCCATCTAACTTGTAGATTTCATTATTAAGGTTTTCTAGTTCCTGATTAATCACTTTTTGATTTTCTGCAAGTGTGTTATTCTTCTTCTCAATTAACTCATTGATCTTGGCATTTTCACTTTCAAAGAATTTTGCATCAATGTTTAATCTATCGTTTTCAAGCTCTCTAATTTCAGAGTTTAAACTGTCTAGCTTATCATCCACACTAAATGAATTTTGAATAGATTTAACTTGGAAATCTAACTTATCAATTTTTGTTTGATGTTCTTCAATAACTAGTGTGTATTCTTCGATAGCTGCATTATGTAGTTCTAAATCTTGCTTTTTAGCATTTATATTAGTTTCTAAATTGTCTATGTCATTTTCTAGTTGTTGTATATCGTAGCTTATAACTGATATTTGCTTTTCAGTATTTTCCTTTGAGATATCGATAGGACTACCACAAATAGGACATATAAATTCCTCATGCTTGGCATTTAGGATTTCTCCAAGTTCAGTAGCAAGATGGTTTTTCTTATCGTTCTTTTGTTCAAGTTCAACCTGCATATTTTTGATAGCAAATTCAGTATTGGTTTTTTCTAGTTTTCTATTAGCTAATTTCTCTCTAATCTCAAATTGTTTTGTCTTTTCTTTGTTAATTTGCTCTATAACACTACTAGAAGCCTTTATTTTTTCGTTTTCCACATTGTCCCTTATAGTTTTACGTTCCAATGTTAAATCGTTAATTTTAGCCGAAATTTCGAGTTTCTTTGAATTACGCTTTTGTTCAAGTTCTAAACCTAGTTTACTGATTTCATTTTCTAGGCTCTGGATAATCTCTGAACAACCTTTCGTATTAAGCTCATTTCTCTTTAAAATTAGTTCAGTTTTTTCATTTTGCAATTTATCTAAATTGCTATAGTTGTATTCCTCAACACCACTAAACATTTTAATTTGAGATTCTAAAGAATTTATTTCACTTTCTAAAGATTTCTTTTGCGTTTGTAAATTTTTCCTCATTACATCCCATTTACCTAAATACTGAATTTCATACTTTCTAAAGTCCTCAAATCCATCTTTGTATAGTTCCTCATTATCAACTGTGCAACCCATAGCAACTAGTAAAGCTCTTAACTCTTTGTAATCTAGTTTTAATAGTGCATATAATGGATCAGTAAATAGTCTTGATTCATCCACCTTTAATTTTGTGAATACAGGTATAAATTGCATTTGTTGATATAGTGTTTCATAAAATTCCTTTTGTGTTGAACACTTGGCATCATTGATTAAGTATTCAGTATCGTGCTTATTGACTTTTCCTGTTTCTCTATCATAACCACGCTTTAAAACCTTTGTGTATTTAGTTCCAGAATCTAGCCAAATACTAACCTCTGTATGTTCTCCCTTTTTATGTTTGTTTGGCACTATGCTTTGGATATCACTTTCACCCTCACCATATTTATCAGTAAGTAGCTTATTAGTTATTAGCCAGTTAATTGCATTAAGTGTGTTTGATTTACCTAAATTGTTTTTACCTGAAATAATAGTTGTTTTGTCAAGCTCATATTCGGCTTGTCTTATATTTCTAAAATTAATTATCCTTACTCTCGTTATCATTATTCATAATCTCCTTTTCTTCTTTTTTTAAATATGCTTCAATTACATTACGTTCTGATTTACCGAATTTTAAACGATACTGATTATTCAGCTCGGCTTTTCTTCTCATTTTATAAGTTAAGATTAGGCTTTGCTTTGCTGCTATCTCTCTCGACCATAAGTAATCATGCACTTGCTTTGGATTTCCTATCTTATAGCCTTTATGATTACTAACGATAATCTTTTGTATAATTTCATTGTTATTGATATCGTGAATATCAAATTCTATATCTCTACAGAATCTCGTTTCTCCATCTTTAATTTCATAACCTGATACATACTTCACAATTTCACTTTTAGAAATATATGTTTCATCATCATAGTTATTCTTTAAAAAGTTATATAGTTCCCATTGTCTAGGTGTCAGTTCTTTACTCATAATTTAGCCATCCTTTCTAATACCTTTAGGACAGCTTCTTTTTTCACTTTTCTAGGTAGTAAAGGATTTAATCCGTTATACTCTAAAATCGCAATTTTACGAATTTCAGAAGCCTTATTCTTACCACATGGGACAAGTGCCATAATGTCCTTATTGCTTAAATACATTTGTTCCATATAGCACCTCTTATTTGTGTTCAACAACAATTCCAAGTTCAAGCATATCCTTTCTGATTTGCTCTTTTAACTCTTCTATTTCTTTGTTAAGTCTATCGTGAGCAGCTTTTACTTCAAGATAATCGCTTGTTGCTTTAATTAATTGATCTACTGTTTCTTTTTTCATTTTGCTTCCTCCTGTTGTGCTATAAAACGCACAAATTATTTAAAAAAAACATCGTTTAGTGTAATTGTGTTATCAACCTTATTGATAACTTCTACAAACTTTTTAGCTGTATCAATATTCATTTTGCTTGGCTCTCTTTCGTAAGCTGCATAAGTGTTAATTGATACACCAAGTTCTTTTGCCATTTCCTCTTGTGTCATGCCTAACATAGTTCTATAGCCTTTTACCTTATTCAATGTTCTCACCCCTTTCAGCAAGTTTGATTAACTGCTCTTCAGTATAAATCTTTTTAGTTTCAATATCTAAATATCTAATGCCCTTACTTGTTTCGCATTGGATAATTCCATTAAGTTTCATATACTTAATTACTTGGTAGCTCATTATTCTTCATCTCCTTTTAATTCAACTCTTATATTGTCTGCAACTTCTTGGAATATAGCCCATTGCAAACTAATAAATATAAAGTCGTTTAATGACATCCATCCTAAATCATCTGAAATACTCTCACCTGTTCTTCTATCAATTCCTATTAATCTATATTGCATAATCTAGTCCTCCTTATACGGATAAAATTCGTGACCTCTTACAACATCATAACAACTGTGCATTATTCTTTGTAATGGCGCAAAATATACAGCACCTTTGTTGTAATTGATATCCTCTAAAATAACGTGTATTGATTTTCCGTTAATTGATTCTTCTTCTGTAAACCCTTTAACAAGTAAATCTCCTGTATGCTTACCCATAAGCACATCTCCTACTTTTAACTCTTTTGCAGTTATCATAATTCTTCCTCCTAATTTTGTGCTTTATATCGCACAACCTACTATGATTATATAGCTACTTTGTGCGTTTGTCAACACTTATTTGACTATTTTTAACACTATTTTGTGTTTTTTTCACAACTAAATTATAATTATAATGAAAGGAGGTATATATGACATTAGGTGATAAATTAAGAGAGTTAAGAAAAGAAAAGCGTAAAACTTTAAGACAAGTAAATGAAGAATTAGGAATAAGCTATTCAAATCTTGCTTCAGTAGAACGTGGAGAACATACATGCACAAGTGAAACGTTAAAAAAATTAGCAGATTATTATGGTTGCACTACTGACTATCTACTAGGATATACCGACACACCTAAAGCTATTCATATTCAGGTTTTAGATAATGATGGAACAATAACCGAATTGCAACACGAATTACTTGATCTAACAAAAGGATTTACTGCTGATGATTTCCAAAAGGTTAATAGTTATATTGAATTTTTAAAGAGTAAAAAAGAGGTTGAAAGTAAATGAAAAATAGAGCATTAGAATTGGCTATGCTTAAAGGAATTAAAACTGCTAAAGAGTTCGCAGCTACACTAGACATACCACTAGATGAAGCCATAGCCTTATTAAATGAAGAAAACAATGTTAATATAAGTCCAGATACAATAAGCAAGTGTTTAAAGTATTTTAATTGCACTTATGAATATTTTGTGTGTTTGGTAGATTAATGCCAGTATATAAGGATAAGGAACGAAATACATTTTATTATTCATTTAAAAAGGTAGTAAATGGTAAAACCATAACACGAAAAAAAAGAGGCTTCAACACTAAAGCTGAAGCAACCTACGCAGAGTTAAAAGCACTTGAAGAAATAGGAAATCCCAATGCCTATAAAAAGATAACTATTAATGATTTATTTGAACTATTCAAAGAGTATCAAAATTCAAAAGTCAAAAGTTCTACAATTAATATATATAATAGAATATATAGAAGCCATATAGAGCCTTATTTTTGCTCTATTTTTTGTTTTTCTATAACTGATAGAGATTTATACAATTGGAAGAAAAAAATCGTTAAAAAAGGCTTTAATCAAAGATTCACTAATTCTATAATTTGTTTAATGCGTAAAATGATAGAATTAGGAATTAAGAAAAATATTATCACTAACAATGATTTACTTGATGAATTAGAATCAGTTAAAATTCAAAGGATAGAAAACAATGAACGAGCTGTATGGTCGTTTGATGAAATAAACACATTTTTAGATACTTTCGATAAGTCCATAGATACTGAATATATGTATTGGCTCTACTTCTACGCTTACTCAAACACAGGTATGCGCCCAAACGAGTTCAGAGCCTTACAAGTTAAGGACATACAGGATGATTACTTAATCGTAAATAAAACTATAAATTCAAAAGATGGAAACAAAGATATCTTGCTACCACCAAAGAATCCAAACTCAAATCGTAAAGTTCTTATGCCACACGAGATTATAGTTCTTCTGAAAGATTACACAAAGGAATATGATCCAAGTGATTTTATATTTGGAAAAGAAAAGGCATTAAGAGAAACAACACTTAATAGATATCTTGAAAAACACATTAAACTAACTAATCTGCATCCAATAGTTCTATATGGATTTAGACATAGCCACGCTACAAACCTGATTAAAGCAGGTATACCGATTAAGGTAGTAAGTAAAAGACTAGGTCATGCTAATGCTTCTACAACTATGAACGTATATTGGCATCTATTTAAAGATGATGAAAAGCAAGTTCTTAATATATTAAATAATAAGTAGTCTGTGGCATACTTTTGGCATACTTTACTAGGGAAATAAAGGGATTTAAAGGAACGAAATAAACCAAGTGTATATTTTATACACTAAAAAAGGGCTTGAAATAAGCCATTTTAAAAGATATTAAAAGATAACGGAATTAAGCCTTACGAATCTTGTCATGCGCCCCACTATAACAATAAATGGCATAGTTAAGCCATTTTTTCTTTTTATTCAAATTTCGTGGCATACTTTTTGGCATATTTTTGCTAAAAATTGTGATTTTTTCACCACTTTACTATATTTTTTATGGATAATAATATCATTAATAGTAGTAATATTTATATAATAAAAAAAGAGGTAGCCGTTAAGCTACCCCTAATTTGTTATCTTTATCTTGGCTTTTCTGAAAGTCCTCTACAAGTTTAATTGCTTGTTCTTGGATTTCCTTTTTAGCCTTATCTAATTTTTCGGCAAGTTCTTTTTCATACTTAACCTTTAGTTCTTCTTCTACCTCGTGCTTTACTTGTGTAATACCCTTAACCTTTAACGGATTAGTTTCAAGCCAATTCTTAAACTGATCCAATATATCAATTCTATTTGTAAGTGGTAATAGATAGTTATCATTAAAAGTATTCTTGGCAGTAAATATACCAGTTGCAAACGATAAACAAATCATGATTACTCTGATTATGTATTGAATTATTAATACTATCCATCCGTTTGCCTGTTCTAGTAGTTCGTTTGTTTGTGGCGATAAAGCCATAATTGTAAAGCATATTGAAATTAAGAAAACAGTTGCTATCTTTAAAGCACCCTGTTTAACAACATCCTTTACAACTTCGTTATTTAACTTATAACGTTCATCTTTATTTCTTCCTATTTCTAGGTAATATCCAAATTGTGCAGAAGATATGCGAGGACACTTTACTGACATATTCATCCAATGTGCTTCTATAAAGTCCTTATCAAGCATAGCTTCAATTCTAGTTCTCTTAATAAAATGTTTCTTTGATAGTTTAGAGCTGAAATTATAGTTTTCAAGTTCACCTGTATCTTTGGCTTTGAAATAGTCCATAGCCCAACTATCACGCTCGTGTTTTTGTAATCTATATAATTTACGTTCTAATTTAGTTTTAATATATTCTTTCTTAATTCTTGGGTTTAAATCTCTTTCCAAATAAGTATCAAATGATTCAGGGTTGTTTTCTTTTAAATCTAGTTTGTTTCTATACTTGGCTAATAGATCATCATATCTTAAATCGTTTAGCTCTAGTTTAGATAACTTTAAAAGGATAGCAAGTATAAGGCTACCTGAATATAAAGTAGCCTTAACTATTGTATCTTCCCAGAAAGCACTTGTTCCTATAAGGTCAGGTCTAAATTGCATATTAACCCAGTCCCACATATTACCGACCATAGTCATTATTAAAATAACTACAACCTCTAATGTGGTATATAAAATTCTTTTTCTATTTTTTACCTTATCTTGCAAGTTCTATCAGTCCTTTTTTATTTTTTAAGTAGTTCTACTCTCTTGTCTACTTCGATTTTTTCTTTTGCAGTTTTTCTCAATGCTATTTCTTTGTCTAAATACTTAATGCAAGTATAGTCAATAACAATAGCACAAGAGTATGAAATCAAGCACCACCATAATGTGTTATAAGCTAGGTCAAAATCGTTTTTTAATAATCGCATAGCAATTAATAGCAGAACAGGAATAACTAGTGCTTTAATGCCTAAAATAGAGTATTTAAGCATTTGCTCTTTATGTGTTGAATCAGGTAGCTTCTTGATAACTCTAGATAGAGTTCTAATACCAACAACAGCAACCACAATAGCACATATCCAACCCCAACCAGTTAAACGAACACTAGACACACTATGGAATATTTGGTATCTACAACCGACAATTATAATGGGTATAACTAGGGAACATAAAAGGTATAACAAGTTAAAGATAATTGTCATTACCCTTAACTTGCTTTGTTCCCAAGTGTCAATATCCTTAAAAAACATATTAACACCACCCTTTTATTACTTTTCTACATCAGTTTTTAATTGAGCTAATTTATCTTTTAAAACTGCAATATCACTTTCAGCTTCTTTTCTTTTTTCTTCATCAAGTTGTCTAATAGAATCAGTCACGTTGTTGTTTACTTCCTCTAACTTATTGTCAAACTCTTGGATTAGTTCTTTCATTTCCTTTTGGTGTTCAGCAGTAAGTTTAGCTTCTAGTTCTTGATACATTTTAGAGTTGCTAACATTAGATAATTTAGTTCTAACAAGAGCTATTGCTAATGTTAAAAGAATACCTGTATCTAGACCAAATTTAACAAATATTGCGACTATCCAACCCTTAACATCTTCAGCTTTAAGATTTTTTAAGAAATCGATAGCAGTTTGAATAGTTGTCTTTGTTTGTTCTACAGCTTGTTCAGTAGTTTGTGTTGTTGCAGTTGCAGTAGCAGTTGCTACCTCTTCGGCATGAGCTACACCAACAAACATAAAAGATAATACAAAAATAAAAGAGGTAATAAATACCCCTAAAAAGATTTTAACAATGTTCTTTGTTTTCATAAGTTCTATTTACCCTCCTCATTGTTTTCGTTAATAGAATTTTTAATTGATTTAATATCTAAATTATTAATAACTGAATTGTTTACTAAAATATCGCAAATATCAATAAGTAGTTTAGTTGATTTACGATAATTAATCTTCATTTCGTTAAGTTCCTTATTTAGTTTTTCATTATCATCAATAAGGTCAGAAAGCATAACACCTAATTTCTTTGGTGTTCCTGTTCCAACTTTCTTAAATTTCTTTCCTGTGATTTCATCTTCTTGCTCAATGACAGTTCCAACATAAACAAGTAGGTCGCTAGGATTTACGGCTACTTGGTTTTCCTCATCAGTATAAACAAGAATAAACCCTTTTTTTGCAGTATTTTTTATCATAAAGACCTCCTATAATACGTTTGTGCCATAGATTGCTACTGGGACGATTTTGTTATTATCATCAGCAGGAGATGATGAGCCAATAGAGATTTTAGTTCCTTTGTCAGCAGTTAACGTTGTTGAATTAGTAAATGTAAAACCTCTACTAACAATTAATTCTCCATATTGTTGAGCGTTAGCACTTGATATAAAGAAAGTTGTAGAAGCCTCATAAACTGCTTTGAAAACACATTTAGAATAGGCACTTGTTGCTGAATACTTGTAAACAATTTCTATATACTTGTATTTACTCATATCGCCTGTAGTAATTCCACCACTAGCCATAGCACTATTAGGGCTACTATTTTCCCAAAGAAGCACAGGCTCAATATCTTTCTCTCTAACAATAGCACCTTTATACTCTTGGTATGGGTATGGGTGTGTGCCTTCGTTGAGCATAATGTTGGAAATGGTTAAAGTTCCAACTGCACTACCAGTTGTTGAAAAACCAATAACAACAAAATCACTAGAGTTATTAGTTGTAAAAGTAAACGATACCCTACCACTTGTTCCAAAACTATTTAATTGTATGCTTGTATTATTTTGAAAAGCCTCTACATATAAACTATCAGTTGAACTTTTATCAAAAGACAATGTATAAGTTGTATTTGCCTTTACTTGTATTTTAAAGCCTTTACCATAACCACCACTTGCATCTACACCAATAGTTATAGTTCCATTATTATTAATATTATCAGAGCCACTAATAACCCCATTTCTAGCATAGTTTGGATTTGCAGTTATAAAATCAAACAAATTCAAGCCTTTTTCCCACTCTTCTCGTAAGAAATTACAACCTTTTTGGTCTAGGTTTAATAGTGGTTGATTTTCGATTACTTGCTCGGTGTATGATGTTGCTAGTTTGTATTGAATCTGTAAATCATCACTAGGCACTACACCAACTGGTGGTATAACCAATAAAACGTTGCCGTTGCTATAATATGTTATATAACCTTTTGTTGTATCAAGTGTAGTAGACCACCAATCATTAGTTGCTTTTAATTCATAACCTAAATTATTTTTAACATCAGTATAAACGCCATTTGTTATGTCATTTTCATACCAATAAACTAATCTACCACTTTGTGTTGTTGATGTGCTTGTATATTTACTACCACTTACATATCCAGTTTGTCTTGTCTTGCCATCAGCACTATCAAATGCTCCTATGTTGTATAAAGCGTTATCTATATTTTTACTCTTTTGCTCTGTAAATAGTTCAGTTTCAACAAAAGCACCATTTCTAATTACATAATACTTATTATCGTTTGTTGGCTTCTTAAAGCAATGGCTTGTGGCATCATAAACATAAATTACACCATTTGAAGCTACTACTGTATTTGTTGTATCTATTGTTGATATTCTTTGTAAACTAGAATTATTAGCAAGTGTAATCGCACTTGTTCCATCATAGTTTGTTAAATCGCCAACGTATGCGTAGCCATCGGCATCCCAACCAAAGAAGCCATAATTTGTGCCATCATATTTAGGCACAACCATTCCGACCATACTTGTTAGGGTTTGTTCATTATCTTTGGCTAGGGTTATTGTGTAATCCCCAACCTTTAAATTCTCGGTGTCAATACTATAACTTTGTCCGTTAATAACTAGGTTGCCCTGTATTGTTAGTGAGCCACTTAATACACCACCACTTTTTTGTAAAAAATTAGTTTCTGTTTCGCCTCTTGTATAATACATTTCTCTTAACAAAGTGAATAGATTATACATTGTTAGGTCAAAACCACTATAATTTTCGTTGTTTTGCATTTATTCTTTTACCTCCTTTAGTTTTCCATTAGATATTTTAATGTAGCGTTTTTACTTGATTCTATAGCTTCCCAATTATTATTAGTAGGCAGCCATTTTAGAAGATTTGTGCCATTAGTATACATAACCACTACATTTTCTCTTTTGTAATACCATACTTTTAAAAGATCTCCAGAACTTGTAGCACCCTTAAATTTATATTTTACCCAATATCCCAAAGTAGTATCAAATTTATAATATGATGCAGTTCCTCCAGAATAGTTATATAAAAAAGGTATTTGGCTTTGTTCATCGTATGTTTTTATGCTATATTCAGGCATATAAAAAACATTATGACCATTAAAATTAGAAATGGCACTAGAGCTAGACCAAGTCTTTTCTAACCAAGTATTAGTATCTCTATCTAAATAATATTGATTACTGCTATCAGAATAATAAATGGTTGTTCCATCTGTCCAAACTTTATCACCTACACTAACTATAGCTTCTGTTTTTTGAGACCATGTTTTTGTAGCTTTGTCATATACATAATGGTGACTTAGATAATCATAGTGTGTATTTCCATTGTAATCATTCCAGAAACATCTTGGGAAACAAGCACCCCAATTAATGCCATCATATCCACCAATATCACTTACTGCATCCCAATTATCAGTTTCAGGATTATATACGCTTGTTTTACCAAAATGTAAAACCCCATCACCATCTAACCAAGTTCCATAAGCTCCAGCATAACTAGGAGCGTTGCTATTCCAATTATCCTTTCTTACCCACGCAAAATTAATTAATTCATAGTATTTAATTACACCGAGGTCTCTACATATATAAAATGTTCTATCAGCTACATAGCAAATTCTGTCTATTGTATCGTTATTAGCCAATGGAGGGTTAATAAAATTTGAATAATCAGACCAAGCGATTTGAATATCCTTTCCCATTTCAAGTCTATGTTGTGCATCAGCAGTTTCATAACTTGAACTTAAATTATTTATAGCACTTATAATTTGATTCCAAGTAGGATTACCTGTTAAGCCTAATTTTTGTGCTATCTCTAATTTCTTTGCTTCTGCAAAATTGATTTTATCTAAAACTAATGATCCCATTATATCACCTCACCATTTAATGTGTTAAGTGCTGTCACTACTGGATCATTTGAATAGGCATCATTGAATATAGCGACCATACGATTATATGGCATTTCATAACCACTTCCGACTGTTATATCGTTTACAATATCATCAACCTGTGCCTTTGTATATACTTCTGATTTAGTATAAACATCGCTAGAGTTAGCCTTTGCATTAACCATAGCATCAACTTGAGATTTTGTATATGTAGTTGATTTGTCGGCTTTATTTTCAACTAGAACATCAACTTGGGCTTTAGTATATACATCACTAGCATTAGCTTTATTATCTAGTAAACCATTTACTTCAGTTTTAGTATAAGTTGTAGTCTTATCAGCCTTTGCATTTAATAGGTTTAATAATGTAGTGCTTTCAGATTCACCAGCTAGGAAATCTAAAACCTCTTTTAATCTATCAATTACACCATCTTGGCTTCCCTGATAAATGTATTCTTTTAGTGTTTCTAGTTCATCATTTAAGTATTTACCTTTAGCAGCACTTAAAGCATACTTATTAGAATCAGTTGTAAAGTTATCAACTATATTTGAACTAGTTAATAAGTTTTTAGTTGCTGTTGTAAATGTAAAATTACCTGTGCTTAATGATACAACACAACGGCTTCTTGTTAATGTTTCAGTTCCATTACTTCCTACAACAATTTCGTAGTTATCAAAATATACAGTCGATGTTGTTTCATAACTCTTAAAATAAAGTTTGTATTCATAACTTAATATACATTGTTTCTTTTGTATATTTGCTAATTGATCTACACCGAAAGTTCCACTTGAGTGAACAGCTTTGACATAACCTATTTCATGGTTTTCTAATGCAGTTAATCTACTACCAGCGTTTAAGCCCTCTAAAGCATCAATTCTTCCCTCGTGGTCTGTTCTAACAATATACTTTAAACCATCTTCAGTTGTTGTTCCTGTTGAATTGCCAAAAACCTCTGTATTTAATAATTCGATTTTTGTATTATCAACACCAGAAGCATTTTCTACTGCAGTAATTCTTTGGTCTTGTATAGTTTGTGCAGAGTTATATGATTCCATAACTTGTCCGTATGTTTCTGCTGCACCCTCTAATCCACTTTGGAAAGCATCAAATTCACTAGAATTTAATACGTTATTTAGGATATTTAACTTATAATGTCCTGTTGCAGTCACAACAACTAAACAAGCCATAATATTACCAGCTATAGCAGTTGCAGCAAGTGGCACATTAAATTTCCATCTGTTATATAACACACCACCTATAGTTTCAGGTTGCGCACTTGTATTTCCTATAGGCAAAGTGTATCTTCCTGACTGCACTTGGTATGATATAGATAGATTTGTTAATGCTGGTGTAGCTCCAGACTCTCTATACACATAAATAGCATTTCTAGTATCTACACCCTGAATAAATGGTGTTGTTTCCATATATTCAAAGCTAACTTTTGAACTAGTTAAATTTAATAGTATCTTCACTATAAAATTCCTCCTTTTAGTTTTTATTAATTTTAATTGTGAAAGTTAATTTTTCTCTTTGGTCTTTATAAATATATTCATTTGAAGCTGCCGTATATGTCGCTACTATTTTTGCAAATAAAACATTCGCATTAGGCAGTTCCTTTGATTCTGATAATGATAATCTTTGATTTATACACTCTATATCAACCGAAACGGAATCACATTGTCCTGAACTATCAACATACTTATTAGGATCAAGTGGATATATTCCGAGATTTGTATCTTCACTTCCGACTGCATAATCAAAAACAACATTATCCATAGCTTCAACATACAATATAGCGTAAGTGTCTGTCATTTGCACAACTGGTCTTTTAGCATATCTTTTACTCAATAATGTGCCATTAAATGAGATAACCACAAATGTATCATTGTTTGTATCATCCCATGAATTTTCATATAACCAGTCGTATAATGTTTCACTATCTAGCTCATAGAATAATGGTCTATCAATGATATTATTTAGTGGAAGAATAGTTGGATTATATTGATAATCAACACCGATAGCATCTGCAACCTTTGTTTGCTTTTTTGCTAGGTTTAATTGTGTTGTATTATGTCCCTTATTAAATCTATGCTCTAATGAAGCTACAAACCAATATTCATTACCCATACCACCAAGCCTTACGCTATCCTTTGCTCTTGGTAGTCTATAGTTATTTGACATAACTAGGCTTATATTAGTAGTGTTTAGTTCTACTATATGTTCACTACGACCTAAAATCTCATTTTGTTTATCCATATCATTTGTAAGGGATTTAAAATCAATTTCAAAGCCGTTGCTATCTCCCATAGAGTATGTTCTACCCATAGGCTTATAATGTATCTCATTATTTGGCACACCATTTTTAGCATCTATTAAATATGGATTTGTAAAAGCGTAGCACTCAACGTTATACAAATAATCAAGTGGGTTTGTAGATAGGTTTACTCTAAAATAGAACATACAACCTATATCACTATAATTAGGTGGTCCAACTGGTTGAACTAAATCAACAAAAGCAACCTCTTTGTTTTCTTCCAAAAAGTTGCCTGTCGCCATACCAGTTATTTCACCCCAAAAATCTTGTCTATAGCTTCCGTTCATGTTGTAAATAACATTTGTTCCACTCTTATAAACTAAAAACTTTGGTTGTTCTCTAACTTCAAGTCCATTCCAAACATTTTCTTCTAGTAGCTTATCAGTAAAATCAAACATACCAGCATTAATTGTAATAGGAACGTTGTTTCCGTTTTCTACTTTATACATTTGGATATCTAGGTTATTAAACTTAACTTTAACCTTTAATGTAATGCTATCACTATCTACAGAATCTCCATTAATAGTTGTTAGGTTATATTCGCTTAATGTTTGCCACATACGATAGAATATATTATATGTGCAGTCATAATTAGTATCTCCCTCATAACCTGTCACTGTAAATCTAAAGAAAAAGTGGCTATTAATGAAATTTTTAAAACTACCCTCCCAAACATCTTCCCATCCTGATTCAGTAGTATGTGTAAGTGTTGGTGTAGTAATTTTTCTTTTAATAGTTGTAAAAGCATTATTAGTAGTTGTAATATAAATATTTCTATTATTGATAGGTGCTGTAAGTTCTAACTTTTCTATACTCTCAACTTTAGTTGGTAAAACCAGCTTTGCTTCATCTGCACTTACTAAAACATTATTAGTTGATCTAGGTGTTAGATTCTTAACTTTCATAAGTGTATCTCTATCGATTACATCAGTTGCTAGTGTTTCAATATACTTACAATAGTTATCAGTATTTTGGTTATATTCTTCATACTCGATAAGATTAGTTGGTATATCTAATGTATCATAAGTATTAGCACTAAATATAATAATTAAATCAAACACGCTTGAAGCTGCATCTATGTGGTTGTTTGTAAGACCGTTTAACAAAATCGTATAAGTGATATCATTCTTTTGGATATATTCCTTAATGATATCAAATAATGTAGTTCCTACTGGGAACGAATAATCATTTGAATAATTATTTAAGTATGTTCCATATATTTGAATATCTGAATTATACTTATTATTTACTATTGTTAGAATCTTATTAAGTGATACGAGGTCATTTTCATTATTACTAAATGAAATTGTCTTTGCACCAACTATAAGTGTTTCTAGCACACTATCTAATGACATTAGTATGCAGTCATGAATCCAAACATTTTGTGTTATATAATAAGTTGCTATAGATGACATTACAAAATGAAATACAATTTCGTTTCCATCATCTCCATGTAGTATAAATTCACACAATGAATAAGGAGCTATATTTTTATTTAATCCTAAACTAATTGGAGCTTTAAACTTAAAGCCACCTCTACCAAACGCTAGATCATCTCTATCTTGTAGTCTAACAGTTTCTAAAATCACATAATCTGTAATGTCTAAAAATGTGTTGGTGTTAGGATAGTCAACTTTGATTTTTACTGACTTAATGTAATTCATTTTCTATAACCACCCTTTCCACCAATTCGAGCGTTATACTGCTCTACTCTATATCTATCCATTGTATTTTCATAAGCATAATCAAATAGTGTAGTAGTAAAATCTAGAGCCATTGTAGTTAAACCTAGCACAGGATTAGTCATAACTGTCACACCATAAGTGACACCTGTTTTAATTGTATTAACTAGATTTTGATTTCTACTATTACCAGTCCACTTGCCTACATTTGAAGTAGCATAAGATACGCTTCTTGCTGCAACCATTTTAGCAATAACACTAGCATTACTTCTTTTAGCGTTATTCTTGGCTGCATCATTAAGAGCAGTATCTACCTTTGTTTTGGCTTGTTCTGGACTTTGGCTTCTAATTGTGGTTTTACCTGTATCATCAGTAATTTCTACTTTTACTGCTTCAGCCATGATATCACTCTCCT
>Ga0326512_10000493_pt1 | contig 34886 bp, 49 predicted proteins | sample 1_2617_0518_D_FD_203652 | JGI IMG/M metagenome (GOLD analysis project Ga0326512, IMG submission 203652) | Bovine rumen microbial communities from UC Davis, California, United States - 1_2617_0518 | ecosystem: Host-associated > Mammals > Digestive system > Stomach > Rumen | place: USA... | reverse complement strand
CCATCCTCGAAAATGCCGGAAAACTGGGTGTTCCCTTGCCTGACTTCCTCAAAAAAGCATTGGAGCAGTTGAAAAATAACAGTGATAAGGAGTGATAATCATGGGATACGAAATTAAAATCAGAGATCCCCGAACGGACGGCAACAAGCTTAAACAATTTGTCGATATATGGGCGGATTCTTCGACAGATATTCCCACTGCAAAGGAAAGCTGGGCTTGTGGTTCAATCGCTTTCGCTATTGATACGGGAGTCCTTTATGTCCTCAATTCGTCCGGTGTCTGGGTCAATCAGGATGAAAGCTCGGCGACAAATGCCGTTTCGCCTACGTCTTTGAGCCTGAGTAAAGGACAGCTGGAAACTATTGGTATCTCTGTCGAAACAAAAGAAATTCAACAAAATGTCCCCGAAAACAAGGAAACATCAGAAAATGTTTGACGTTTTTATGCAAAAATACTCCTGTTTTCCAGCTGGAATATCAAAACATTTTGAATGGAGGATATTTATGAACCTTTTTGATATGTTAAAAGCAGACAAGGGCATTCCAGTCTCTGACCCAATGGCAAGGCTTTGGGGGTATCTGTACCAGCAAAAACACGGTGTTTCTGAAATTTCCGGTGTTCCGCCATTACGATTTACGAGCCGTGGCGGATATTTGCAGGATTACCGCATTTATGGGAATACCGTGCAGGACGGCATTCCCACTCCTGAAAATCCGGTTGAGGTTCGGGGAGTGGGGGAATACGATGCTGAATTGAACGGTTATAAAATTCCCGTGACGGTTTCAAATGGTACTAACTCCGTTACTACTCCTGTCTATATCGGTTCTGAACCTCTCCACAAAATCAGAAACTATGCGGATTATGTCGATTTCAAGCGTGGTGTGGTTGTGAGAAGAATTTGCAAGGTGGCGCTGACAGGGAAAGAAACGTATACTACGGGACGTCTGGATAAGTTTCGCATACCTATCACTATTACTTTACAAAACAGTATTATATCGGTTGATAACGCAACGGTTCGTTCTTCGCATTATATAACTAACTACTCTTCAGAAGGTGACGAAGTATTTAAAGATGTTTACACAATTAGACGTGGTTACAACGGTTATCCGACTTGGTTTTTTAATCCAAAATCCTTCTTTTCAGGAGAGATAAGCAGTGAAAATTGTGCAAGGCAATTTAAAGCCTACCTCGCCGCTCAATACTCCGCCGGAACACCAGTCACTGTCTGGTATGTCTTAGCTGAACCAGAAGAAGAACCGCTCGAAAACCTGTTGCCAATTCAGACAATCAAAGGCTCTGACATTCTCACGGTTGGCACAACGGTTCAGCCGTCTGAAATGTATATCAAGGGCAAAATTAAGCCAATTGGGGGTAATGAAAATGACTGACGAACAGAAAAAGGAAATCTGCAAGGCTTATTTCTACGGCTATTCCGTGGAGCAGATTGCAGAGATTGAAGAAGTCCAGATTGAACAAGTGCAGGATGCTGTACTTTGGGGAAATCAAACGAACTACTTTGACGATTTGAAAGACAGGGGAGAATAATGACTAGAGGAATTGACGTTTCCAAACACAATGGGGTCATTGACTGGGCGAAAGTCAGGAAAAATGTTGATTTTGCGGTTATCCGTGCCGGATATGGAAAACTTATTTCGCAAAAGGATGTGAAATTTGAAAAAAATTATGCTGGATGCAAGGAAAACAGCATTCCGTGCGGAGTTTACTGGTATTCCTACGCTCATTCCGTGGCAGAAGCGCAGACAGAAGCAAGGGTGTTTCTCGAAGCTATCAAGGGGAAATCTTTTGAATATCCTGTCTATCTGGATTTTGAGGAAGAATCTCAATTCCGTCTTGGAAAAAATATGTGCTCCGCTATGACGGAAGCGTTTCTGAAAATCGTTCAGGATGCTGGGTACTTTGTCGGCATTTATTCCAGCAAGTCTGGTCTCGAAAATTACATCGACGCATCCATCAGAAAAAAATATTCTGTCTGGGTGGCTCATGTCGGTGTGAATAAGACAAGCTATTCCATGCCGTTTGATATGTGGCAATACAGCTGGAAAGGCAGAATTGACGGCATTTCGGGGGATGTTGACTGTAACTATGCTTACAAGGATTTTCCGGCTATCATTCAGGGCAAGGGGCTGAATGGATTTGAGAAGGCTGTTGAAACTGTGGAAAAGCCTGTGGAAAATCCAGCAGCGAAGGGGTCGTTCACAATTGAAATCGAAGGGAGAATCTTTAGAGGAACGTTGTATGAAGAGTGAAAAGAATCCGGCAGGCTTTTGGGCTTGCCGGATTTTTTATGTACAAAAGTTTACAGTAAAATTAGTAGGGTAACTAATGGGGTAATAGCAGAAAATTTTGCAAAACATGACACGATTTTTGCTTTTTGCGCAAAATAAAAATACCCCGAAATCCATGATTTCAAGGCATTTCAGCGCGGAAAGAGGGATTTGAACCCTCGCACCGGTTTCCCGACCTACTCCCTTAGCAGGGGTTGGATTTTTATAAAAATATATTGAAATATAGCGGTTTTTATTAAAAATAGTGTAGTTACGGGGTAGTTGAGACGAATGGAGCTAATCAAGGCGATTGACTTCTTGCAATCGTTCTGCAATAGATAAATGCGTATATTCCAGTGTGGTATCATAGTCTTCATGTCCTGCGAGTTCTTGAAGCATGGCAGGAGACACTTTTAAAGTTGTGAGCCTTGTGATGTAAGTATGTCTGCAACAGTACGGTGTTATCACGTCTCTGATATTCAGCTGTGACCGCTTCTGTTTCCATGCATCGTAAAATTCCACATCACTAGGATAATAGGCAATCAGCCCCTTCTTTCCAGTTTCCATCAGCCACGAAAGAAGGGGTTTGATTTTGTCGGGGATGATGATTTTCCGATTTTTGCCTTTGGTGGTCTTGATACCGCCTATCATGTATTGTTCATCAAGATTGATATTTTCCACCTTGATGGTGAGAAGTTCTCCTGGTCTGATTCCAGTATAAAGCATGGTGAGCATTTGTGCCGTGATTGCTGACGGCTCTTTCTGGTAATCATTCCATAACAGTTCAATTTCCTGTTTCGTCATGACTTCACGTTCCTGCGACTGCAATTCTGGTAACTGGATGAACTGCGCCCGATTCTTGTCGGTGTAGTCGTCCCGAATTGCAATCTGATACAGATGGGACAGCAAATTCTTGATGTCTCTTTTGGTGTAGTAGCTTGTACCATATTTGTCAGTGATTGCTTGCAGTTCAGGAACTGTTAATTCGTCAATTTGACGATACTCAATTTCTGCATGGATTTTTTTCCATGCAATATTGTAGGCGGTTCTTTTGGATTTGGATAGTGTTTCTTTTTTCGTCTGGAACAATTCCCACAGCTGAAACATGGTGATGAATTTTTCTTTTTTCGGGGATTGTTTCAGCGTGGCGATATATTCAACAGCCTCTTTCTTTGTGCGGAATCCATATTTACGGCTTTTCTTGCGTTTTTGTTTGCCGTCCTGCATATAGTACCCTAATGTGATTTCAGCCACCCACGTCCCTGACGGCATTTTATAAACAGTCCCCTGACCGTTTCCACGTTTTTTGACACCGTGGACGGCAGGGGTTTGTTTTTTTCCGCACCAATTGCAGAATAAACTTCCATCAGGTATTTCTTTTTTGCATTTGATACACTTCAATCAGAATCACCACTTTCAGAATCCAGCCTTTTCATGAGCCGATTCAGTTTCTTGTCAAATGTGCAGATTTCATGCCCTTCATTTGTATGATAAGATGCTAGAAGACAATCCACGAAGTCAAGACTTGTATCTCTGAATAACTCCGTTCCTTTTTTCAAAATGTTGGGATTTTCCATTGTAATCATGGAAAGATTCAGAAACTTCAATATTCCTTCTGCGGTCAAAACTCTGTCGTAATGATACACTTTTATCATCACATAAGCCACTTCTGAGAGTACTTCTGGAAGAATCAAAACTTTTTCGGTTTTCAGAATTTGCTTGACTTTCTCCGCCATTTCCACATTATCTTGAATCAGATAGCGAAGAATCATATTGGCATCAAGAATTTTCACGTTTCATTTCCTCCAAAAATTTGATATGCTTTTCAACGGCTGCCTGTTCCCATGCGTTTTTTTCTAATGGTATCAAGTCAGGATTGGCAACATCATGAAAAATGCCACAAAGTGCATCTACCTCATCACTGACATTCTGCCTCTTTTGTTGGAGATTGTTGATGAATGTTACAACAGTAATCAACTGCTCCTCATCCAGTCCGTCAATCATCTGATATGCGATTTCTCTTGTACTCATCAAAATCACGCCCCTTTCATTATGCACTTTTCTTTAATTTTTGCGTGGTAAGATTCATAATTTCCAGTTTATCGTCAAAGTCCAATCTTTCAAACCGTTTCAGAAATTCAGCTGTAAACTTATCTATTTCAGGTGCATCATGCGAATTTGATTCAATGGTCACAGCTCCTGTATTTCCACTATTATTGTTTCCATTTATATCACCTGATTTGACCACATTCTCTCTGGGGTCATTAGTACGCCCGAGAAGATAATCAACAGAACACTCAAAGTATGTTGCAAGTTCATCTAATTTGATGGCGGAAGGCATACTCTTTCCCTTTTTCCAGTCACTGATATTGCCAGTTGATACGCTCGTATCTTCTGCTAATTTTGACTGAGTAATTCCCTTTCGGGCAATCATTTTAAACAAGTTGTCTATATTAACCATAAAAAGCCCCCCTTGCATTGTAAAAGTCTACAAAATTTCTCTGATTTCAGAAATTTTCTCGAAAATCCTGTTGACACTCTCTGAAATGCGTGATATAATACAACCATGGTAGTAAACAAGCGACAAAAATAAAATCACAACTTAGGTTGTTATTACCATAAGTATACCATAAATATCGCAAAAAGTCAATAGAAAGGAGTGAATTTTTTTGGAAATCCGTTTAAAAGATGTCAGAGAATCCAGAAACGTATCACAGGAAGATGTTGCACAGCATATCGGCGTGTCACAGCAGTTTATCAGCCGTGTAGAGCATGGAACAAAGGATATGTCTTTTTCTCTTGCGACTGAAATTGCTGACTACCTGAATGTTTCGCTCGATGAACTTGCTGGAAGGCAGAAAACAGAAATCAATCCTAAGACTGAAAGTTGACAGGAGGTGAGCCATGTGAAAGCAAAAGCAATGACATTGGAAGAACTCAAAGCCCTTGACAAAGAAATGCTGATACCTGCGGACATTGCACCGATTCTGGGAGTTGCACAGTACAGCATCAATATTCAGGTGAAAGAGGACAAGGAGACGGGAAAGAACAGTTTCTGCTTTCCGACAATCCTTATCGGAACACGGGTGCTGATTCCCAGAAGACCGTTTATCAAGGCATTAGAGGGAGAATCAGAAAAACAGAGATTTTCCGATGCATAAACCCTCTCTGCATATCTCCTGAGCATGAGATGTAAAACTATCCGCTCACCACACAGCAACGGCAAAGCAACGACCGGAGCGACCGAGAGGAAACCCCAGCAGGCGCACGGCGTGAGATTGTCCGGAGCTGAAATCATATCGCACTGTAAGACAACAGTATAAACCAGAAACAGCGATTTATCTGAACATCCGAAACTGATTTCAGGAGGTGAACAGCATGGAAAATGCAATTTTCAGAAGATTCAGCGAATCCGGAATTCTGGATACATGGAGAAGTTTCAGAAACTTTCTCAGCAGTTTTATCGCAGAAATCATTGACAGAATGGCTGAAACTCTCGTACAGCACGGCAGAATCTCCGGAAGAATCCGGCATCTTGTTAGATACGGAAAGAACCGCAGAATCCGCAAAAAGAATCTCATCAAGATTCTCAGAGAATTTATAAAATATATGAAAGTGAGGTAATTTGATTATGTTAATCAGTGAATTTGAAAATCTGACGGGGATTTATCCGTCAGAGAATCTCTACAGCGTGATTGAGAGATTCTACAGCGAATCCAAAGAGGACAAGCACGATTTCTGCCGTGCTTACATGATGAACGCTGACGGTCTTGCAGAACGCATTCAGACAGAAGTCAACAGGCTGGAACTGAACAGAGAAAATCAGGCAACTGCTGAAATCTGGAAGCTGGAAACGAAACTGAATGCTGAAAAGGAAAGAGCCGACAAGCTTCAGCAAGAACTCGACAAGGAGCTTGACTGGAAGCCTGCCGAACATACCGGCACGAACATGAAGCAGAAAGAGTATCAGAAGCTTTTGGAGTGGTATACAACAGAGGTTTTGAGCGATGAAGAAGCAGTAAAACGTATTTCTGAACTGTTCGGCTTTATGCCGGACAGAATTCAGATTCTCCGTGAAGTGCAGACGTTTGAAGTCAATAAATACGGTCGTCTGCGTGTGAAAGATACTTATCAGCGTGAACCGCTCTATGATGCCACCGACTGGAATTACATCCGTTTCGACTGCGCTGGCAATCAGTGGGAACTTGTCAACGGCGAATTACTCGCCTATGAAGACTGAAAGGGGTGAAGCTGATGCCTAAAAAATATCGTGTCATTGACCTGTATGAGAATACTGGTATTCTCGAAGATGCAGACACGCTCGAAGATGCTGAAAACATCGCCGGACAGTGGGAATATGAAACTGACGGTGAATGTGATGTCGTCATCATGCAGTGGAGCGAAGTCTATCAGGCTTATACGGCGATTGAAAAGAAAATCCCTGCCCCGATTGCTGTCTGGGACGGGGAAACAAATAATTAACCACTTTAATTTTACCAGAAAGAGAGGTATTTGTCAATGGATTTTGAAAAATATTTCAGCAGCTCCGGTATCAAAGGCAACATTCAGCAGGCAATCGCTGCCGAAACTGCTGACGCTCTGAAAGATTTCTGCAATCAGGAATCTGAATTTGCTCAGGCTGTTCAGCAGTCCGGAAAGAGTTTTCAGAACTGCCTTGACTATGTCGCCAAAGGTGCAGGGTCAAGTTTATCCGACTTCAAGGCATATTCCAAAGCTGTCGAGTTCTATTTCCCCGGTGCAAAGATTCAGTTTCAGATGAAAATTGACCTTATCGGTGATGCAGTCAAGCACGTTCGGGAACAGAACACACCACAGCAGAAGAAAATCACTGTCAGCTTCAACAGCTCCAGCTTTATGGACTTCTGAGAGGTGTAACGCTATGAAGAAGACAAGAAAAGAAGAACTGCTCCGGCAGTTCCCGGTTTTGCCGGACAGGCTTTCAGAGACAATGAAAGGCAGAAAAGTCGAAAATTTCGCCGTAATGCTGACATACGGTCATGAATTGTTCATCCGGTGCTATCATCGTTACAGTAACGGGAAAATTGAAGAACGGCAACGATATGTATTCGCTGATGACGGTTTCGTCCGCTACGGCTCAGATGACGGAGAAAGCTGGAGTATCCGAACAGATTTCAGAGAACCCGTGTTCTGCAAATCCGGTTACGGCTACCGTTTTGATAACAGGTATCGAATCATCAACAAGGAAGCCGTTTTGAAATCCTGCATGAAATATTCAGGTCTGGAATATTATCACGGCTCGCTGATAATGGAATATCTGCATTTGTACTGCAAGCACAGAAATGTGGAATATCTCGTAAAATCCGGCTATGAATGCGTGCTGGAAGAATATGAACCCGGCTATTTCATGCAGGGGAATGCGCCGTATATTTCCGCTATGAGTATCATCAACTGGAAATCTAATAATCTGTTGAAAATGCTCGGTTTAACCCGTACGGAATTCAAGGCACTGCAAGGCAAAGAAAATCTTTATCCGGTCTATCTTGCATGGAAAGAAGCATTTCCGAAATGCAAGCCGGAAGAACTTGTTATGATGGCATCTGCTTTCAGTTACAAAATAAATGATATGCACAGATTCTGCGAAATCACCGGACTGAATGCGCCACGGCTTGCCTTGTATCTTTCCAGTCAGAATGTCAGATTGCGTGATTATTATGATTATCTGGAGCAGTGCCGGAAACTGCATTACAATCCGCAGGATACGGCAGTTTCTATGCCTCACGATTTCAGAAAGTTGCATGACAGACTGACGGAAATCATCCGCTATCAAACTGACAAAGTACATGAACAGCACTTGAAAGAACATATTTCACAACGTCGAAATTTGGAATTTCAATCCGGAAATCTGCTGATTCGCCAGCCGGAAAGCATGAGCGAAATCATCGCAGAGGGTGCGAATTTACATCACTGTGTCGGCGGTTATGCGGAACGCCATGCAGAGGGAAAACTTCATATTCTGTTCATCAGAAAGAAATCTGCTCCGGACAAATCTTTCTACACAATGGAAGTCAGCACGGACGGAAAAATCATGCAGGTCAGAGGTCTGCGAAATTGTGACCCTGTTCCGGAAGTATGTGCTTTTGTGAAAGAGTATCAATGTTATTTGCAGTCAATATTCAGTAAAAAAACATCGGCTCATAATGCCGCATGAAAGGAGAACCTATGGAAGAAAACAAGAATACCCCTGAAACTACTGTCATGTCTGCGGAATACAGTCAGGCGGTACAGGCAGATGCACTCGTAGAATCAGGTTTTGAAATGACACAAGTTGGTATTGCTAAGGTGTGTAAAGGTGTCAAACTGATGCACGATGGCAAGCTTTACAGACAACTTGGTTTTCAAAATTTTGAAGAGTACTGTCAAAGCAAGGGATTTACTAAGCAATATGGAAATCAGCTTGTTAGAATTGCTGAAATGATGGAACAGGAAAATGGAAACTCAGTTTCCGTTTTGAAAAATCTGGGTATCAAGAAATTATATCAGCTTGCTATGCTCGAACCCGAACAGCGTGAAGAAATCATTCAGACAGTCGATGTTGAAAGCGTTACCGTTAAAGAATTGAAATCAGAAATCAACACGCTGAAACAGAACAATCAGCAACTGGAAGACAAACAGAAACAGGCAGAATCCAGAATCAAAGAGCTTCAATCCGAAAACAGCGGTCTGAAAGAACGCCGTGACGAATTGCAAGTGCAGATTCAGGAGCTGGAAAACCGCCCGGTCGATATGCATTCTGAGAAAGACCAAGCCGAAATTGAACGCCTGACAGCGGAAAACAATCAGCTCAAAATCGAGAACGAAGCCCTCGAAGAACAGCGGGACGAACTGGAAGGGAAAATCTTCACAATGGAAAATGACTGTCAGGAAGGGGCTGTTTCTGATGCCGAGGAAAAACGCTTTGCGGAATTCACTTCTGCTATGAATCAACAGTTAGTGGAGGAAACACACCGCATTCATAAAGAAGCACAGGAAGAAATCAGCAGGGTAAATCTCCAGAGAGACAATGCGTTTGCAGAAGTGGCAAAGCTCAGGGAACAGCTTGCTGAACAGAAAGAAGATTCTCCCGAAATGAAGCGGTTTAAAGTCCGGATTGCTACACTTTGCGACAGCATCGAACAGCTTGTGAAATTTCTCTGCGAACATACAGATTCGGCTTTTCTCGATAAATCAGAAACTGTTATCAAAGGGGCGGAAACTTCTCTGGACGAAATCAGAAAGCAGGTGCAGGGATGATTCAAGACTATGGATTTTGTCACATTCATTACCCTTTGAGCCACTGCATGACATACCGGAATAATCCTATGTATTGTGTGCAGTGTCCTCACTGGGATGTGGAATTCAGCCATTTTTGCGATAAATGCGGTGAAGAACTGGAAGAAGACGACGTTTTCAGCCCTACTTCTCCCGAACTTTGCAGAAATTGCAGGAAAGGAGGTGAAAACCATGGACGAACCTAAAATGAGCGCAGAAAAGATGCTGGATATGTTAATCAGCTCTCTCAAAGTGGAAATGACAATTAAGGGTGTCAATGACGAATACACGGTTTCCGGGGGCACTGGAATCATGATGTTTGATTCTTTTGCTATGTTAAGAGGTCTGAAAGCAATCATGGATGATTATCACAAACAGTTCAAAAATGATGAAGACTGTCGTGAATTCCTGAAAAAGGTAATTGATGCTATGTTCAGATGGGAAGAAGAGGAAGGAGAGTAAAAATGGTATTTGAAGAAGTCAACGGCATTCAGACCAATTTCGGCTTGAAAGTCGTGCTGTACGGACAAGAAGGTGTTGGAAAGTCCAGCCTTGCAAGCCAATTCCCGAACGCAGTCTTTATTGACTGCGAAGGGAGTACCACATATATGAATGTTCGCCGTTTACCGAAGCCGGAAAATTGGCAGATGCTGTATGATGAAATGCTGTTTGTCTTGCAGGCACATCAGCAACGTGGCTATCAGACGGTTGTCATTGATACATTTGACTGGGCGGAGCGAATGGCAATCGAAAAACTTTGTGTGGATTACAGCACTCCACAGAAAAAATTGACCGGAATTGAAGATTTCGGCTATGGTAACGGCTGGCAATACGAATGCGAACTGATTGGGAAATTTCTCGACATGACAAATCAGCTCATTTCCGCAGGTATCAATGTTGTGATTTTGTGCCATGCCATCACGAAAAAAGTCACCGCTCCCGAAAATTCCGAAGCATACGACCATTGGGAAATGAAACTCGGTGGCAAGACTACAAGCAAGATTGCGCCTTTGCTCAAAGAATGGAGCGATATGACATTATTTCTGGCATTTCAGACAAATATCGTCGCAACGGATTCCAACGGGAAAAATCACCGTGCAACCAGTCAGAAACGTGTCATGTATGCGACAAAAACAGCTTGGTGGGATGCAAAAAATCGTTTCGGACTGCCTGACAAAATGCCCCTTGATTTCAGTCAGATTGCACATCTGTTTCAGAACGCTGAACCCATGATTTGCACCGACTGCGGTCAGGAAATTCAGAATCATGACAAGTTTTCCGCTGAGGTTATTGCCGGAAGTTCTCTCAAAAAATACGGCAGAAAGCTTTGCTGGGATTGTGCCGTCAAGGCAAAGGAGATGAAAGAAAATGCCGGAACTGCGTGATTATCAGGTTGACTTAATCCGCCGGACTCAGCACTCATGGCGGACAGGGCATAAAGCCCCCTGCATCGTTCTGCCGTGTGGCGGTGGAAAGTCTGTTATCGTTGCCGAAATTGCCAAACGCACGACTTTGAATTACAAAAATGTCCTGTTTCTGGTTCACCGAAAAGAACTCTGTGAGCAGATTTTCCGGACGTTCTCATGGTGGGGCGTTGACTTGAGTTTGTGTGACATTATGATGGTGCAGACGGCATCCAGACGGTTCGAAAAGCTCCGTACTCCTGATTTAATCATTACAGACGAAAACCATCACAGCAAAGCGAACGGATACCGGAAAATTTATGATTATTTCAAGAAAGCTTATCGGGTGGGAGTGACAGCCACTCCCGTCCGGCTGGACGGCTCAGGGCTGATTGATGTCAATGACGATTTAATCGTTGGTGTTTCGGCAAAATGGTTGATTCAGAATCATTGTTTAGCCCCGTATGATTATTATGCTCCTGACATTGCCGATTTATCCGGATTGAAAATTTTAAGGGGTGAATATGATTCGAAATCTATCGAAACTGCAATGTCAAAGCCGAAAATCTTCGGTGATGTTATCAAGTACTATCAGCAGTTCGCAAAGGGCGTGAAAGCCGTCTGCTACTGTGCATCCGTCAAGCATTCTGAAAATATGGCGGAGGAGTTCCGGAAAGCTGGCATTCCAGCGGAGCATATCGACGGAGAAACGCCCAAAGAAAAACGCTCCCAAATTATTGAGGATTTCAGAAACGGCAAAATTCAAATTCTCTGCAATGTTGATTTAATTTCGGAGGGGTTTGACGTGCCGGATTGTGGCTGTGTCATCATGCTCAGACCAACGCAGAGTTTGACATTGTATATTCAGCAGGCTATGCGCTGTATGCGTTACCGCCCGAATAAAAAAGCGATTATCCTCGACCATGTGGGAAATTATTCACGTCACGGAATGCCTGATGATGACAGAGAATGGACACTCGAAGGCAATCCGAAAAAGCACGGTCAGAAATTGCTTGCTGAAAAGGATTTACAGACAGTCCAGTGTGAAAATTGTTATGGTGTGTTCGTTCCGGAAACCAGTCCGGCAGTTTGTCCGTACTGCGGATACGTTTTCAAGGTCAAATCCAGAGAAATCCAGACTGATGAAACGGCAGAAATCAAAAAAATTGAGGGATTTCATTTCAATGTCAAGCCTGCATCAGCTTGTAAAAGCTATCAGGAATTGCTGGAATACGCAAAAGCCCACAATTACAAGAAAGGCTGGGCATGGTATCAGGCAAAGGAAATGGGGTTTCTATGAAATCAGAACACAAGATTCAGAATGAAATTAGAATTGCACTTTCCCCATATTGCGTGATTTTTCGTGTGAATGTCGCCAGAGTCAGAACACCAGACGGAAGATTTATTTCAAGCGGTGTACCAGTCGGATTTTCTGACCTTTTTGGAGTGCGGAAATCAGACGGCAAGGCAGTGTTTATCGAAGTCAAGACCCCAAAAGGGAAACCCACAAGTCAACAAGTGCATTTCCTTGAAACCATGCGTAACAATGGCGCAGTTGCTGGAATTTGTTGCAGTGTCGAGGATGCACTAAATTTAATAAAATCCAATTAGGAGGTAATTTTATGTTTAATTTTGACAAAAAACCCGAAAAACAGAAATTTTCACTCATTCCCTGCGGTGATTATGAAGTTTATGTGGAGAACGCTGAAGAACGTCCCACAAAGTCAGGCAGATTTCAGCTTTCTGTTCTCCTGAAAATCCGTGATGACATTCAGCAGGCTTGTCAGAACAGATGCCTGTTTCTGAACATCTTCCAGAAGACCCCCGAAAAGCTCACCGATGAAGACCGTCAGGTTGGCAATTACAATTACAGTCATTTGTACCATCTGCTTGATGTGACCGACATTCTGACTTCTGGCAAGGAGTTTGAGGACATGGGCGACATCTGCCGTCTGCTGATTGGCAAGGAAATCCGTGTAACCGTGTATCATGAAAAGGGGACTGACGGAGTTATCAGAGAAAAAATCAATCCGCTGAAAGGTGTGCATGAATCTGCCCCCATCGAAATCATTCTCAACAAACAGCCCCAAAGTCCGGCTTACGAACCTGCAAAGAAGTTTTCCGCTCCGCCTGCACCGTCCGCATCACTCGGCAATCTCAACGACTTCCAGACCATCATTGGCGACGATGACGTCCCGTTTTAAATTGTACATTCCAGAGGGCGGGTTATCCGCCCTTTGATGATTAAAATAATTTAAGGAGGAATTTATTGTATGTATGAATTGATTCCCGAAGAACTCAAAAAACTCCCGAACTGGGTTGTCTGGAAAGCAAAGCCAGACCAAAATTCGCATTCCGGCATTTCCAAAATCCCGATAAATCCGAAAACACACCATGAAGCAGAAAGCAATAATCCAGCTACATGGAGCGATTTTGAAACGGCAGAAATCGCTTCCAGAGATTATGCTGGTATCGGCTTTATGTTTGAAGGTTCTGGCTATTTTGGTGTAGATTTGGACGATATGCCGGAAGAATTAGCCGCCTGTGCAGATGGCGATTATGCAAACACAATCGGAGAATTTCTGACGGCTCTGGACAGCTACACAGAATGGAGTCAGTCCGGCAATGGCATTCACATCATCTGCAAGGGCAAACTCCCCGAAGGTGCGAGAAGAAAAGGCAAAATTGAGATGTACGACAGTGGTCGATTTTTCGTCATGACGGGTAATGCCATTTCTGACCGTGAGGACATTCCCGACAGAACCGAGGAAATTAAGCCCCTGCATCAGAAATATCTCGGCGGAAATTCCCATGTTTCCCAATCCGCACAGCTCCCCTTGACACCGCCAACATTGACCGAACAGGAAATTATTAGCAAGGCGATAACTTCACAAAATGGCGATAAATTCGCAAAGCTGTACAAAGGCGATTTTTCCGGCTATCCGTCTCAATCAGAAGCGGACATTGCATTCTGTAATTTGCTTGCCTTTTGGTGTGGCGGTGATGCTGAAAAAATGGATGCTATTTATAGAAATTCCGGCTTGATGCGTGACAAGTGGGACAGAAAACAATCCGGCTCAACGTACGGAGCGTTGACAATCCAAAAAGCAATTACAAGCTGTCAAGAGTTCTACCAGCCTAGTCAAATCCAGATTACTGATAAATCCCTGAAAATCGGCAAAAAATCCGCACCTCCTGCAAAGGCTGTTCCTGCTGGAAAGATGTACAAATTCGATGATTTAGGCAATTCCGAACGGCTGTATGATATGTACGGCTATATGCTGAAATATTTCTATACAGAACACAAATTCTTGTTTTATGAGAACGGCAAGTGGAAACGTGATGATTTCGGCTATACTGAAAAGCTCGCAGATGAAGTCATTCACCAAATGGAAAAAGAGGATTCTGCTGAAATTTTCGCCGAAAATGAGGAGATGCAAAAGGCTTTCCGGAAGCATATCAAGAAAACCCGAAGTCAGACCGGACGGAAAAATATAATTGCAGGGGTGGCACACTTCATGCCCGTTCTGCCGGAACAGCTCGACAGGGATAGAACCATTATCGGCATGAAAAACGGTGTCCTCGACTTGAAAACCGGAGAATTAAAGCCCCATGACAGCAAGTATTTTCTGACAAAACAAATTCCTTTTGCTTATCTTGCGGAAGCTCCAAGACCGGAACGCTGGCTGAAATTTCTGGACGAAATCTTTCTCAGCGATAAAGAATTGATTCGATATATTCAAAAAGCTGTGGGCTATTCGCTGACCGGTTCGAATGCTGAACAGTGTGCATTTTTCCTCCACGGAGCGGGAAACAATGGGAAATCCATCTTTTTAGAACTGCTCAGGTATATTTTCGGTGACTATGCAAGCAACATTCAAGCAGATACCATCATGGTACAGCAGAAATCAGGAAATTCCGCAAGTTCTGACCTCGCACGCTTACAGGGTTCAAGGCTTGTGACCTGTTCCGAAACTGCTGAGGGGGTGCGCCTGAATGAGCCGTTAATTAAGCAGATGACCGGAGACGACATGATGACCGTGCGGAAACTCTACTGTGAAGAATTTGAATTTCGTCCGGAATTTAAACTCTGGATGGCGACCAATCATAAGCCCACAATCAGAGGAACAGACAAGGGCATTTGGAGAAGAATCCATTTAATCCCGTTTCAGCTCGATATTCCGGCGAATCAGGTTGACAGAAATCTGAAATACAAGCTTGCCAAAGAATCTGAATCTATTCTGAAATGGATTGTGGAAGGCTGTCTGCTCTGGCAGAGAGAGGGCTTGCAAATGCCGAAAAAAGTCCTTGATGCCGTCAGTGAATACCGCAAGGAAATGGACGTCGTTTCAAAGTTTCTGGATGCCTGCTGTGAAATCGGAAACGGCGAAGTCAAGGCTTCTGTGCTGTATGCGGTCTATCTGAAATGGGCAGGCGAAAACACGGAATACAAGATGTCAAATACGAAATTTGGAATTGAAATGCAGAAGAAATTCCAAAAAGCCCATAAAAAAACAGGTTGGTATTATTCGGGAGTTTCTCTGAATACTGAATATGAGCCCTTAACAATTGGATAAAATTGGTAAAAATATAATAGGGTGACGGGTGTGACGGGTCTACCTATACCTTCGCACAAAAAAAAGAAAATGAAAAAAATATAAAAGGTATGGTACAACCCGTCAACGTCGTCACCGCTTTGCAGAAAGGAGTATTTATGAAAATTGATTTTTCCAATTCTGCCGTCTGGAAATCGCTCGAAAAACAAGCCTATCACGGAACAATTGAAATCACTGACTTTCCTCCTGTGGAATACAAATATTTCAGCGAACTCCGTCAAATTTACTATGCATTCAAATTTGAGGGACTATCCAAAGAAGAAGCCGAAAAAGCAAAGAAACACATTTACAGGCAGTATCAAGAGAATTTGCAGGAATATCAATATTATTCCGATTTCGTCAAGCGTTGGAACGAAAATATTCAGAATGCCGGAACGTACCGGAGCGAAATTCTGAAAACGCCCGATATTGTGGAGAAATATATTCTTGCTGTCAAGTGCATCAATGCCATGACCGGAGACGAACCATTCTTGAAAACCGCCCTCGAACAGTTGAAAGGAGTATCCTCATGAACTACAAAGCCCCCATCAAGCAAGAAACGCACAAACTGAAAACCTGCATCATCAAAAACGGAGAACTGACCGCCATTCAGAAACGCTTTCTGCTTGATAAGATTGAACCTGCTGTATGGCTTGTCAGCAGTGACGGCTATTATCCTTACTGTTCCAACTGCCACTATGAGCCGGAAAGCATCAGAATGCCGATGACGAAATTTTGTCCGAACTGCGGCAGAAGAATGAGAGGTGCAACCAAATGACCAAAGACCAACTTGCAAAAATTCAATGGCTGAAACGTGCTTATGATGCAGAACAGACAGCAAAAGCATGGACGGCGAAATTGGAGCGTGACCGCAGTCTTGCAGAACGTACTTGCAGAAAGTGTTCACAAAGTTTTGGCAGTCCCTCTGGAAATACTACAGAATTACTGTTGATTCATCTTGCCGATACAGACCAAAAAACCCAAAACTATTTGAAAGAAATGATTCAGATTCAGGAAGAAGTTACACAAGCAATCACACGAATTCCAAATCTGGAATTGCAGTCTGTCCTCATCCGTCGCTATCTGGCACATGAAACTTTTGCACAAATTGCAGAACAGATGCATTGCGATGAACGAACCGTACGCAGAAAACATTTGCTGGCATTGGAAGAATTAGAAAAATTCTGAAAGTTGTCCGGTAATGTCCTTGTATGTCCGGTGAAAATATGGTAGAATAATAACATGGAAGATTGTAATTCAGTGCAGAAGTTTACGTCTTCATGATTCATTGTTTTTTACCTCCTTTAATTATTTTTTGAAAAAGCATTCGGCAATCGTCGAGTGTTTTTTTAATGGATAATAAAAGAAAATAAAATTAGTCAGAGATTGGCAGGTGAAAATATTGTGATTTCTTATCAGGAAATCTACAGAAATATTTAGATAAAGGGTATACACTCTGATGGCGGTGATGATTTGAATGAACAGAATTTAATCCAGAACAGCGAACGAACCCCGAGTGAACTCCGAGAAATTGCCCGAAAAGGCGGTAAGGCTTCCGGTATTTCCAGAGGTTTCCGGAGTGCCGTCAAAAAGCGTTTCAAGGAGCATCCGGAATTGATTGATGAACTCATTACAGAACTGCTTGCAATGGCGCAGGAAGAACATAATATCAAGGCTTTCAATTTATTGGTGGAGCTGTCTGGAGAATCCGCAAATCAACAGCTCCTGAAACTCAAAAAGGAAGAACTCAAACTCAAAAAACAGATGCTCCAATCTGGTGCAGATGGCGAACAGGAACTTCCTGCACTCTACAAGGCATTGGAGGAATCTGACGAATGATTTTTGAAAAGATTTCTCCGAAACAAAAGCAGGTATTCCGCTGGTGCTATCGTCCGGAATATCGGGCTATTATTTGTGACGGCTCTGTCAGGTCAGGGAAAACGGCGGCAATGTCGTGCAGTTTCGTCTTGTGGGCAATGCGAAACTTTAACCGTGAGAATTTTGCTTTCTGCGGAAATACGGTTCAGGCAGTCGAGCGGAATATTTTGATGCCATTGCAGATAATGACCGACATCACCTATTATTATAAGCTAAAATATCTGGGTAGCAAGCACATTCTGACGGTGACAGGCGGAGGACATGAAAATCATTTCTATTTGTTCGGCGGTAAGGATGAAAGCAGTTACAAGCTTGTGCAGGGTATCACGCTTTCAGGGGTTCTCTTTGATGAAGTCGCCCTGATGCCGGAAAGTTTCGTGCAGCAGACCATTGCAAGAACGCTTTCCATCGATAATGCAAAATTATGGTTCAATTGCAATCCGGATTCGCCGGAACACTGGTTTTACAAAGAATGGATTCTGAAAGCTGTCAAAGGTGAACGTCCTGACACGCTTTATATTCATTTCCAGATGCAGGATAATCCCGTCATGACCCCTGAGAAAATCAAACGTACAGAATCGCTTTTTGCAGGGGTATTCTATGAGCGTTATATTCATGGGCGTTGGGTGGTAGCTGAGGGACTTGTGTACCCGATGTTCCATTCTGACCTGATAGGGAATTTTCCCCAAAATTTACAAGGGGATTACTTCATTTCGATTGACTACGGCACACAGAACCCCACGTCAATGGGGTTATGGTGCCGGACGTATGACGGACACGCTTACAGGCTCGCAGAAAGCTATTACAGCGGTCGTGCAACAGGCAGACCCCGTACGGACGAAGAACATTATCAGGCTCTCTGTGAGCTTGCTGAGGGCTTTCACATTGATACTGTTATCGTTGACCCATCGGCTTCCAGCTTCATTGAGTGCATCAGACGGCATCAATTTTTTCACGTCCGGAAGGCTGACAACGCTGTCGAAAAAGGCATTCAGGACACGGCAACGCTCCTCAAAATGGGGCGGCTGCATTTTTCAGAAAGCTGCAAAGATTGTATCCGTGAGTTTGGGCTTTATCGCTATGACACGAAAAAAGCTGATGCAGATAAGGTCATCAAGGAAAACGACCATGCTATGGATGATGTACGCTATTTTGTCCGCTGTGCAATGACCAGACCTTTGAAAGATTTCAGAATTGGAGTTGATAAAGCTTGAACATTTTTCAGCTAATTGCAAAGTTATTCAGTCGTTCGCCGACTGCCGAAAAGCCGATTACTCCCGAAATGCGGACGGCTCTGGAAACATGGCTTGACCTGTATCAATACCAATCCAGCACCGCCAACAAAAACAGAAGTCTGAATTTGCCCTCTGTGATTTCGTCAGAGTTTGCAAGGCTTGTTTTGGCGGAATCTGTTTTACAGGTGAGTGGTTCTGACTATCTGGAAAAACAATTTCAGCGATTTTTCAAGCAGTTTCCTGTCAAGTCGGAAACTGCTTTTGCATTGGGGTCAATGGCTTTCAAGCCGTATGTTTCGGGCGGAAAAATCCTTGTCGATATGGTTCGGGCGGATTGTTTCGCTCCGACTGCGTTTGACGATGCCGGAACGGTGACAGGAGCTGTTTTCATGGCTCGCAAAGTTACCGGACAGCGATATTATACAAGGCTCGAAACGCATTCTTTTGATGCATCGGCGAAAACTTACTCAGTCGAAAATCGGGCTTACTGTTCATATTCGCTGGAATCGCTGGGGACTCCGTGCGCCCTGCAAAGCGTTGCGGAGTGGGAGCATTTGCAGGAAGTCCAGACCATCGCAAACGTTGAAAAGCCCTTGTTTGCAGTTTACCGGAATCCTGTCGCCAACTCAATTGACCTCAGTTCCCCGATGGGTGTTTCTGTTTACGCTCATGCCGTTGACCTGATTCAGGAAGCTAATGACCAATGGGGTAGAATCATGTGGGAGTTCAAAGGGACAGAACTGGCGGTTGATGCATCAGAGGACTTATTCAGACGTGACCCCAGAAACGGCAACCTCCTCGAAATCCCGACAGGCAACAAGCGACTTTTCCGGAAATTTGCATCCACTGACAACAAAATTGCAGACGATTTGCAGGTGTTCTCTCCGGAAATCCGTGACAGCTCCCTGTTTAACGGGCTGAACCATATTTTACAGCGGATTGAGTTCAATACAGGGCTTGCTTATGGCACAATCTCTGAACCGGCTTTGATTGAGAAAACCGCCGAGGAAATCCGAACTTCTAAGCAACGCAGTTTTGAACAAGTCTCTAAAATGCAGAGGGCTTTACAAGATGCCTTCGAACAGCTCCTTGATGCAATGTGCGTGTATGCCGATTTGTACGAACTTTCACCGACAAATCAGGTTTCACTTTCCTGCAACTGGGGTGACAGTGTTCTGGAAGATACAGACAAAGAGTTCAACAGGCAATTCCAGTTGATGACCGCCGGAAAACTCAAACCGGAAAAACTGCTTTCGTGGTATTTCGGTTTTGATGAAAAGGATACCAAAACCATGGCGGAATATTTACCAGTGCAGACGGATTTGTTCGGGGGTATGACCGATGCTGATGCCCTCAGAATATGACCAGCTCACAGACCAGCTCATGCATTTGTATTGGGAGCTGGATGATGCCATTATTGCCGACATTACAAGGCGGTTGATGAGTACGGGCGGTGACTTCCTCACGGAATCCGCACGGCATCAGGCAGAAAAACTGCAACAGTCGGGCTTGCTTTATGAAGACATCATTGCAGAAGTCGCCAAACGCTCCGGAATGACACAACGTCAAGTTGCTAAGACCTTTGAAAGAGCTGGTGTGCAATGCATCCGCAACGATAACCGTTATTATCAAGCCGGATTGGGGACAATCGTCAAAATGTCGGATTCTGCGTTGCAGGTTCTCAATGCCGGTTATCAGAAGTGCAACGGCAATTTGCAGAACCTCACTTTGACGACCGCTAACACGGCACAGACGGCTTTTCTACAGGCTTGTGACCTCGCCTACATGGAAGTGTCCACCGGAACAATGGACTACCAGACGGCAGTTAGGAGGGCAATTCAAGCCACTGCGGAACAGGGTGCAACGGTGCTGTATCCATCTGGTCATGTTGACAAATTGGACGTTGCCGTCCGCCGTGCCGTTCTGACTGGTGTCGGGCAGACAGTCCGCAAACTCTCTGAAATCAATGCCCATGACATGGGCTGTGATTTGATGGAGATTACCGCTCATGCAGGTGCAAGACCCTCCCACGCTCAATGGCAGGGGCAAATTGTCAGCCTGTCAGGAAGAAAAGGCTATTTGTCAAAATCTGACATCGGCTATGGCGAAGTGACTGGGTTCGGCGGTGCGAATTGCCGTCATGACTGGCATCCGTTTTTCGAGGGCATCAGCCAGAGGGCTTATTCTGATGAGCGATTGCAGGAGCTTGAAAACCATCGTATCAAAATCGGCGATAAGTCCTATACAGATTATGAGGTCAGTCAGATGCAGAGACGGTTAGAACGTGAAGTTCGTTCCGCCAAACGGCAGGTCATCGCCTCACAGACCGCTGTCAGCTCCGCTACCGATTCCGCCACTAGGCAGGCAATGCAGGACTATTTCACAGAATCGTCCGTCCGTCTCAAACAGGCGGAAAAGAACCTCAGAGACTTCTGCAAACAGACGGGTTTCCGCAAAGATAATAACCGTGTCTGGGTCAATGGGTTCGGTAGAAGTACCAGTCAAAAGGCGGTTTGGGCGAATAAAAAAGCGAAAAGCCCTTGACAAGTAGCGGTGGAAGTGGTACAATAAATTATGCAAAGCCGATTGGAATGCTAAATTTTTCAGGTGTATCATCTGGGAGTGTAACGCCTGAAGAAATAATTGAAGAACTTAATAGAACGGCAATTGGAAAAGAAATTTTAGGAGTTATTGAAAATTTACCAGAGCCAATTAAATTTGTTTATGGCGAATACTCTACTGGCTTGCGTGGCGAAGAAAACAATGGGCGGATAACAATATATTTGAATAATTGTAAAAACATCTTATGGGTAGCTCGTTCAGTAATTCACGAATGCACACACTACCGTTATGGAATTGGTCAAAGCCAATGGGCGGAATGTGTCTGTATTGCTCAGGAATTAAAGCACGCAAGAAATCGTGATTACTTAACAAATGATGAATTAAGAGCTGTTGTTCGAGCTGTAAAACAAGCATATCCTGAATATAATTGGAGGAAAGGTGGGATTATCAATGGCAGAAGAAAAAACAGATAGTTTGTTTGAACGTCTGAAAAATGGCGAAAAAATAATTTGTTCTAAATGTGGAAAGGGATATTTTATTCCCTATAACACGTCAGCTAATAAAGCTCACGCTTTTAATTGTTCCAATTCTGAATGTGGTAACTACTTACATTTTGACCCAACCATCAATATTGATTAGCTAAATAGACAACTAAAAATAACCCCTGTGATGGGAGAAAGCACAGGTGAGAAAGGAGCTGAACAAATTGGAAGTAACAACAAAAGCATATCGTGAATATTTAGAAGGCAGACTTCGCCAAATTGAACATTTAGAGAAGTTGTTTATTGAAGAAAACGAAGAGGGCAGTTATTTTACATTCAGTCCCGACTGTTTCCCTGATAAGATGGCGAATCTTCTAGAATTGTGCCGGCAGAAAGATTACATCATGAAGGAACTTTACAAAATTGACCGTGAGTCACCAAAAGTGCAGGTAAAAATTGGTGACAAAATTGTATCAGCCTAACCGCCAAACAGGGCGGTTTTGTTATTCCCTGAAAGGAGAAAAACATAATGAAATTCAGGAAAGCCGTCAAGCAGATGCAAAAAGGCTATTGCATCCGCCGTCCGCATTGGGAATACGGTGAATATCTGTTCATGAGTGACAAGGGTAGTATCGTGAAATGTCCGGCTGACCCGATAGCATTTGACATATCAATGGAAATCTGGAAAGCAAATGTTTCGGACATTCTCGCTGATGATTGGGAATGTGACCTCAATCTTTTATTGACAAACTGTCGTTGTTTTATCAACTTTTGAAAGGAGTTTCAGATATGTACAAATACGTAGGAGCTGAGAACCAACAGCACAAGTGCAAAACGTCTCTTGAAAATTTCACGACTGAGGAACTTTGTCAGGAGCTGAAAAAGCGTGTCAATGCAGAAGGTATTGACATTGTAGGGAAACTTCCGCAGTGGTTAAATTTCCGCATTGTGGCTGAAACTTATGAGCAGATGTCCGCACATCGGGACGAGTTCGAAGATGATGATGAAAAGGCTGAATAAGCCTTATTTTTATACCCGAAAGGAGAACATTATGAACTTTGGAAAAGCAATTGAAAATCTGAAAAATGGCTACAAAGTAGCAAGAAAAGGCTGGAACGGAAAAGGAATGCATCTTGTATTGATTCATGGAAAATCTTTGCATAATGCAATCACTGAAAATTATGGTGACGGCATCCCTGAACATACACCGGAAGTTCTTGACACTATCGCCATGTATACTGCACAGAAACAGCTTGTTGTAGGCTGGCTTGCAAGTCAGACAGATATGCTCTCTGATGACTGGTATATCGTTGATTGAAAGGAGTTTTTACAATGGAAGAAGAAACCAAAACCGCCGAACAGGAGCAGACGGCTCCCAAGACCTACACCGAAGAGGAATATACCGCTTTGCAGACACGCTTGACGGATATGCAGAAACAGCTTGATGATGCCTCTGCAACCATCAAGTCTTATACCGACATGGATATTGAAAGCATCAAGAAATCTGCTGACGACTGGAAGAAAAAGGCGGAACAGCTCGAAGCCGAACAGAAGGCGAAAGCTTACAGTGATGCCCTTGACAAGTTCGTTTCTGCGCAGGGAATGAAAAATGACATTTATGCAAAACATCTGAAACAACAGCTCACGGATGCCGGCTTGCAATTCGACAAGGACGGTACTCTCGTAGGCGGTGGCGATATTGTCAAAAAACTGAAAGAGACTTGCCCTGATGCATTCGCAGATGAAAGACCGAAACCATTTTTCACGGACAGCACGTCCGGAAATACGCACAAAACCCCTGATGATGCAATGATTCGCAAAATCATGGGCTTGAAATAAGGAGGAATTTTGATTATGGCTAATACAATTGCATTGATTTCCAAGTATATCGCTCTTCTGGATGAGGTTTACAAGAACGCCGCCCTGACCGCTGACCTTGAAGCAAGTTCCGCTGTAGTTCGTCAGGGTTCGAATGCCAATCAGATTCTTGTACCGAAAATGAGCATGGACGGGCTGGCAGACTATGACCGAAATTCCGGCTATGTAGAAGGCTCTGAAACACTGGACTGGGAAACCAAAACTTTCAATTATGACCGTGGTCGCCGTTTCGTAGTGGATGCCATGGACGATGAGGAAACCGCTGGTATCTCGTTCGGAATGCTGTCCGCTGAGTTCATCCGTACAAAGGTCGTGCCTGAATTGGACGCGTGGAGATTTGCGAAATATTCCGCCAAGGCTGGAAATACTACATCCGCAAATCTCACAGACGGCAATGCGATTTTAGGAGCTATTACTGTAGCAAATAACACGCTTGACGAGGCAGAAGTGGACGTTGAGGGGCGTTATCTTTTCATTACGCCTACCCTGCTGAATTTCGTGGAAGCCCTCGACACTTACAAGTCTAAGGCTATGCTGGAACGTTTCGCAAAAATTGTGAAAGTACCGCAGACACGCTTTTATACTGCGGTTGACCTGCTTTCCGGAAAGAAAGTTTCTGAACAGGATGACCAGACCATTGGCGGTTACAAAAAGGCATCTGCCGGAAAAAATATCAATTTCATGATTGTGCAGAAATCCGCTCCCATTCAGTACACCAAGCACGTTGTCAGCAAAGTAATCACTCCCGAACAGAACCAGAGTTCTGATGGCTGGATGTTCTTCTACCGTGCGTATGGTTTGGCGGATGTTTACGACAACAAGGTCAACGGCATCTACGTTCACAAGTCCACAACATGATGTACGCAGATTATAGCTATTACACGGACAATTTCGGCGGTTCGCTGATTCCTGAAACGGATTGGAACAGAACCGCTGGAATTGCTTCCAGCTGGATGGATTCGGCAACGTTCGGACGGCTTACGAATGGCATTCCTGACGAATGGGAAAATGAAGTTCGAAATTGTTGTTGTGAACTTTCTGAACAAGTGTATTCGTTCGTGATTTCGTCTTTCTCTGATGATGAAGATGGCGCAAAACTTTCCTCTGAAAAAATCGGGAATTACAGCATTACTTACCGCAGTGATGCTGAATTTTTTGCATCATTTTTGCATGGGAGTACAGCAGGATTTGAGGACGTTGCAAAAAGCATTATTTCCCGATATCTGGGGAGAACTGGATTGCTTTACAGAGGAGTGTATGAATAATGTAAATTTCAAATGGGGGACGTTTCGCCGTAAAGTCTTAGCGCAGATTGCTAAAAACTAGTGCAATCTACGCTAAGGGCGAAACTTTCCCCCATACCCCTAAGAATATTTGCAAAGGAGCGTATCAATCATGTTCACCAATTGTCAAGCGTGTACTATTTATGAAAAGACCGTCCGCAACCGTGCGCCGACCTATATTCGGCATATCATCAGAAATATTTATTGTGAGATTACACATGGACAATTGCAGGAACAATCCGGAGCAGGGACAAACCGCTCCCCACAAAATGGAGTTTTCTGCATGATTCCAGCAAAATCCATTTCGGATTACATCCCGAAAAAAGACGATAGAATTGTCTGCGGACTCTGCGAAGAAGAACAACCGCCACAAACGGCTTTTACCGTCATGCAGGTGAAAGATTTCCGCTATGGTTCAAAGAGAGTTCAGCATTTGGAGGTGAGTGCGGTATGATTCATTTTACTGGAATCACGTTTGACCCGAATTTCAAAGAAAACGCTGAAAAGAATTTCAGTCAGGCTCAACAATATATTGACAGTGAAGTCCTGCGACTGTCTGACCCTTATGTGCCGTTTGACACTGGTATGCTGAAAAAGTCCGGCATTTCGGGAACTGTATTAGGTTCGGGAGTTGTCGAATATACAGCTCCCTACGCCCGAAAACAGTACTACGAAAATTCCGGACGTGGGAAAGAGGGTTTGCAGGCTTCCGGCGGTATCACTGGACTGCGTGGAAAGCTCTGGTTTGAACGGATGAAGGCAGACCACAAAAAGGAAATTCTGGAAGGAGTGAAGAATTTCAAGTGAAACCCTTAATTGAGTGCCTGCGTGATTATATCATGCAGTTTCCGGAGCTGAAAGACGGCTGTCTGATGGTGGACTATTTAGGCAGTAAAGGCATTGAATACACGGTGGATTCCGTTCCATGTGACCCGATTTACAAGCGTTACACGGACGGCGGTTGCCTCAAACAATTTCTGTTTGTGTTCGGCAGTCGGGAATTTTATGGAGCGGACGTTCTCGAATGTATCGCAAATCTAGGATTTTACGAGAAATTCGAAGATTGGATTATGAGAAATAATCTCAATGACGTTTTGCCGGATTTGGATGGCAGAAATGCCGTTTTCATCGAGACAACGACAAAAGCCTATCTTTTTAGTGCTGATGCAAATACAGCACGCTATCAAATTCAATTACGCTTAGTTTATGAGGAGTGATTTTTATGAGAAATGATATTGGAACTTTGAAAAGCAGACACAAGAAACTCCCGTTCTATGGTGTTTCCAAGACTGTCGAAGGGGTTACTACGACAACTTTTTACAGAATGACAGGCTTTACCAGCCTTCCGCAGAATAAGAATCCGCAGGAATACAGCAGGCAGTACGTTGATGAGGATTTTCAGCGTAGTGACATTATGGGCTATGCTCCGCAGATTCCGTACAACTTTGACCGTCACGATGGAAATAAGGTTCATGACGATATTGTCGATATTACCGACAATGAAAAAATTGGTGCTGATGCCGTGCGTACTCTGATTGTGGTTGATATTGATGACGGTTCGGCTATTCAGCGTGATTATTCTGTCATTCCCGACGGTGAAGGCGACGACATCAATGTTTATACCTATTCTGGAAATTTCAAGGCACAGGGTGAAAAAGTCATGGGTACTGCTACCAGCTCCGACAACTGGCAGACCATCACTTTCACTGAAACTGCTAACGGAACAGGCACTGGCAATCCCTGATTTTTAATCGAAAATAAATATCTGAAAACAGGGGTTTTTGATTTCAAAGCCCCTGTTTGGTAAAGGAGATTTTTCAATGGAAGATTACAAATACTGGAAAATCGGCGAAAATTCGTTTTTATTGGATATGCAAGACTTAGAGGGTATGGAACGTTATGAAAATGCTACCGAACTCTTGAAGCAAGAAGATGAAGAACGCCCCAAAAAAGGGAAACTTTCTGTACAGATTCGTTCCTATTGTGAGATGCACCGCCGATTTTATGACCGTGTTTTTGGAGAAGGAACGGCAGAGAAACTTTTTGAACACATCCCCATGAATGCGGATTTGTACGATGAAGTCATTTTAGATTTCGGCGAATTTATTCAGAATCAATTTAATCAAGCTGGCATCAAAAAGCAGAATACTCTTGAAAAACTGAAAAAATTCACACCAGCTAAACGCAAGCAAAATAGAAAATGATTAACGTTTTTTATGAACCTTTTCCCGAAACTATCACGATTGGAGAGCAGGAATTTCCGATTGTAACGGATTTTCGGGAATGGTTTCGCTTTGCGGATATGGTCGCAAGTCGGGAGCTGACCGAACAAGAGAAAGTTTTTTGTATGTTACAATGGGTACTTGCTGAGAATGTTTCAGTCAATTATCAGGAATTGATTGAGGCTTTATTTTCGTTCTATCGGGCTGACGATTTGGAATTACACCCATTTCAGCCAGAATCAGAGAACGAACAGGAAGTTGTCAAAAAACCGCCTTTGTTCGATTGGCGCATCGACGGAAAATACATTATGGGAGATTTTCGGCGGTATTACGGGCTTGATTTGGTGCATTTGGATTATCTGCACTGGTGGGAATTTCGCTGTTTGTTTTCTGCTCTTCCAGATGAGAGTATATGTTCAAGGCGGATTGCTTACCGTGGGGCAAATCTTGCCAAAATTTGTGACAAATCCGAACGGCAACGAATTGCAAAAATCCAGCGTGAAATTGCAATTCCCTATCTGACTGAGGAAGAGGAAGAATTTCAGCTTGGTGCTATGCTTTGGGGATGAGGTGAGAAAATGGCTTTTGATGGTACATTAAAATTTGATACTGCCATTGATAAAACTGGTTTTAAAATCGGGCTTGACGGCTTAGGCGACATTGCTAAAAAAAGCATGGATGCCATCGGCGGAGCGTTGTCTGGATTGGCTAGCGGTGCATTAGATGCATTGAATCAGCTCACTGGCTGGAATGGATTTGAATCCATTGTCACAGATGCACTTGATGTGGGCATGGCTTTTGAAAATTCTATGTCAAATGTCGCTAGCCTTCAGTATGCCGCAGGTGCTACGGAAGCACAAATCAAAAGCCTGAAAGATGCCGCTGAACAATTCGGAGCGACAACTCAATTTTCTATGTCAGAATGTGCGGATGCACTCGGTTACATGGCTCTGGCTGGATGGGATGCGGAAAAATCCATTTCTGCACTTCCGGGGGTTTTGAATTTGTCCGCCGCTTCCGGTATGGGTCTCGCTCAGGCTTCCGACATGGTAACAGACTATATGTCGGCTTTCTCCAAATCTGTGAGTGATTACACTGGAGAAGCCTTGACGGCGGCGGAATTTTCAGATAAATTGGCATTTGCACAGGCAAATTCTAACACGAATGTACAAATGCTTGGGGATGCGTTCAAAAACTGTGCCGCTAACATGAATGCAAGCGGTCAGCAAATGGATACCGTTGTTTCTATCCTCGGAGCGTTGGCAAATCAAGGCTTGAAAGGTTCGGAAGCTGGCACAGCTCTTTCGGCGGTGATGCGTGACATCAACAACAAAATGGAAGACGGAGCTATTTCCATCAATGGCACGACCATTGCAATCGCTGATGCTAACGGCAATTACCGTGATATGATTGACATTATGGCGGACATTGAAAAGGCAACTGCCGGAATGGGTGACACCCAAAAGGCGGCGGCTTTATCCGCTGTTTTCACGGCGGATTCCATCAAGGGTATGAACCTTGTTTTGAACGCTGGCACTGATTCCATCAGGGACTTTGAAAGCAAACTTTCTCATTGTGAAGGCTCTGCTGAGGAAATGGCGAAAGTTCTCAATGATAATCTGGAAGGTGACGTGAAATCCTTATCCTCTGCAATGGATGCCGTCAAAAATGCCCTCTATGAAGGGCTTGAACCTGCGTTCCGTGCCATTGTGCAGACTATCACAAACAATGTCGCTCCGGCTCTTCTGGACTTGACAAAGGGCTTTTTTGATATGCTGAATGGCATTCCAGAAGCAGAAAACAAAGTCAAGTCAAGTCTGGATTCTCTTTTGAATTGGCTCACGGATTCCGCAAAATCGGTTTTGCCGAACATCTTGTCAACTGTTGTTGACGGTATTACAAAAGGTATTCCAGACATTGTAACGGGTGTCACAAAAATAGTAGATGCTGTGTTTGATGTGGTGAACAGTCTTGACATTCTGAGCGTAATTCAGAACGGTATCAAAAATATTGGTGATACTGTTTCACATTCAAATGTTATTTTCAGGCAAGCCACAGAAAATATGATTTCTGGATTGATTGAAGCATTGCCGAAAATGATTGACAGTGCAGGCGATATTGTAGATGCCCTTCAAAAAGCCATTTCTAATCATCTGCGTTCTCTCAAAAATCAGGGAAAACTCTTGATTGAGAATGTCATTTCTGGTGTAGTGGAAGCATTACCAGCGTTGCAAACAGCACTTTCAGAGATGTTTCAATCTTCGGATTCTGGAGTATTCGGGCAATTCGTGGAAACTGGTGCAAGCCTGATTCAGGCTCTTGTTACTGGAATTACAAGCAATTCTGAAAAATTTCTAGCCTTTGCAAGTACATTGATTCATGGATTAATTACCAATTTCACCAAAAACGGAACGGCTCTCCTGAATGCTGGAATGAGTTTGATTGATAATTTCATTGATATTTTCAATTCTGTTGATGTTTCTGAAACTGCGAAATTGGCGGAAAATATCGTTTCTGGAATCGTGAAACATCTTTCCATGAGTATTCAGATTTTTGCCCAAACGGGCGCGGAACTGATTCAAAAATTCTGTGAAGGTTTTGTTTCTGGAATTGGTGCATTACTCCAAACTGCTGGAAGTATCGGTGAGGTTCTTGTAAATGCCGTGTCTGTGCTTGTTCCGGCATTGCTGGATGCTGGTGCAATGCTGTTTGATGCGTTTTTGACTGGTATCAGCGACAACTTACCAGATTTACTGGAAGTGGCAGAATCTGTTGTTATGAGTTTAGTTAATTCCATTATTAGTGCATTACCACAACTTTTTACAGCTTGTATTGAAACTGCTGAAGCTATTGTAGAAAGCATCATGAACACCGTTCCGGATTTGTTGCAAGTTGGAGCAGAAATTATCTTTCAATTAGCTGCTGGCATTGTTGGAGCGTTGCCCCAATTACTTGAAATGGCAGTCAATCTGCTTGCTGATTTCATGGGAGTTCTTATGAACAGCATTCCCGAACTTTTGCAAATTGGTGCAGAAATTGTCCTCAATCTGGTGAATGGGATTGTGAATGCGTTACCTCAACTGTTGGGGATGGTAGTCAGTCTGATTACTGATGCTGTTGGACTTCTCATGGATAACCTCTCTGGACTTGTGCAAATTGGAGCGGAAATTGTTGTTCAATTAGTTTCGGGAATTGTGAAAACCTTACCCAAATTATTCAAGACTATCACGGTCATGACTTCCAAACTGCTTTCTAGTTTGATGAACTTTTTACCTGAACTAATTCAAGTCGGGCTTGACATTGTCAATGTTTTGCTGGCTGGTATCATGGAAAATTTGCCGTTGCTTATCAGCTCGGCGGTGACATTGATTTCTGATTTTGTCAAAATGGTTCTCGAAAACATCCCACTTTTATTGGATGCTGGTTTTCAGATTTTGCAGGGACTTCTGACAGCTATCATGGAAAATCTTCCTTTGTTAGTAGAATGTGCCGTGTCGCTTGTGATGCAGTTGGTAACGGCGATTCTGGAAAATCTGCCGTTGCTGATTGATTGTGCCTTGCAGTTGGTGGATATGTTCGTGAATTTCATTATCGAGAACCTAGAACCATTGCTTGATTGTGCGTTTCGGATTATCGAAGTTTTGATAAATGGCTTATTATCGAACTTACCGCAAATCGTTGAAATGAGCGTCCAAATTATTGAGAAGTTGGCAGAGGGGCTTTTGAGCAAGCTCGACTTGATTTTGCAATCGGCTTTGAGAATCGTTCATATGCTGGTGGAATTTCTTAGCAATCATGCAAAAGACTTCATTTCCATCGGAATCCAGATTCTGACGATGCTGATTCAAGGTTTAGGGGAAATGCTCCCCGAACTGATTGCAGAAGGCTTATTTTTAGCGACACAATTCCTCGAAAAAATCAAAAATCAAGATTGGAATCAATTGGGGAAAGATATTATTTCTTTCCTTTTGCAAGGCATCAAGGGAATGTACGATTTGGCGGTTGAGGGTACAACAGAACTCATTGATAAAATCTGGACTACCATTACAGATATTAACTGGGGAGAACTTGGTGGAAACATCCTGCAAGGAATTGTTGACGGACTTTCCAATATTGGCAACAAGCTGACAGAATGGGGAGAGGGCTTTGTTGGTGGTATTGCCGACTTTTTCGGTATTCATTCGCCGTCAAGGCTGATGCGTGATGAGATTGGTAAATATCTGGGGCTTGGCATTGGTGAAGGACTGCAAGACAATCTTCCCGACATGGAACAAATTTCAAGTGAACTGTCAAGCGGTTTCAAGCCAGAATTTGATTTTCCTGACTTTGATTTTCCCGACTTCCCACAAATTTCATTGATTGATGAAAATGCTTTGCAGGCTTTTCGATTGCAAAGTGCTAAGTCTGCGAACCTCGTTCAAAGTAGCCCGACTTCTCAGGTTGTCAATAATTATTATCAACAAACAACAAACAACACTACTACAAACAATCAAAAAAATTCACAGCAGGGGGATATTATCATTCCGGTTTACATCGAGGGTGAACAAATTCAGACTGCTGTCATTTCTGCAATTCAGCTGGAAAATATGAGAAGTGGGGGCGGTTTCATTTGAGAAATGTTGCGATTTATACGGCGGACAACACGCTAGTTGGAAACCAATTTAAGCAGTTGAATGACGTTCAATTTCAGTCTGTACCCATCCTGAAAACGTACACCATGGCGGACGGTTCGCCATGTGTGTACACTGCTGTCAATGCGACAAATACCACGGAAATTTTGCTCGAATGCAGTCAGGCAGATGCAAGGAAACTTTCATCTTATGCAAGTTCCGCCGAACTGACTTTCACGGGGGTTAATATTGTGGGGAATGCGGACTTCACGACGAGTATCGGGTGTTATCTGACTGGCGGAATCTCTGTTGAGCTGGTCAGCGAAAAAGCCGACATTTGTCGGGTGCGTGTTCCGGTTCAGGTGGTGAGCGGATTATGATTTTGACTGAAATCATTTCGGGGAGAATGGAAAAGTATAATTTTGCTACTAACACATGGGAAACATTCCTAACGTTGGACAATTCTAACGTAGTTTCGGCGAATTCTCAACGACAATGCACAAATGACGACTGTTTCAACATCGGCGGGGTTTTCTCTGCGACGCTCAACCTCGTTGTGAAAATACCGCCCCCCTATACGACTTTTAATGTCAGGGGTTGTAAAGTATATTTACATTCCTCCCTTGCTGGGGACATTGGAGTTTTCTTTGTCACCAACGTTGTGGGACGTGTCGGGCGGATTTTCACGCTGGCTTGTCATGATGCCATTATCTGGACAGATACCAGTTCTTTCACCGACTCCGAAAATGAAGTCGTGAAACGAGTTATCAATTATTTTGATGATTCTTATGCTGTATATGCGCAGGGCTGGATGAACGAAAACAATTTGACAGGGGTTGTCAATCGGCTTTGTGCGCTAACAACTGGTATCCAAAATATGGTATGGTGGTGGAATTATGACCGGAATGGGAATATTCTGCCTGATGGGACTTATCTGGATGTTTGCAACCATGACATTTATTTCGGCATTTTTGCACCGGAGGGGGAGGGCGAAACGGATTGCCCTCGGGATTTTTACCGCTATCTAGCGGAAATCTCTTTCGGGTTCGTTTACACCAATCCGGCGAATGGCTACCTCACTTTAGGGCAGTTTGCAGAACCTAAATGGGGAGCGGCGGAAATTCAGGCGAATGAGATTGAATATGGCTCGGAGGAATACGCTGACTACAACATCTATATGCGGGATGTCAAAACCGTTGCGCAGGGAGATGACGGCTCTTCAGAGTGGTATCACTACAGTATTACTCCAGTCGATTACAGCACGGCGGGTATGTTTGACATTGTGGTGGAAGATAATCCTTTTATCAATGGCTCTTATCGGAATGAAATCGAAAAGGGACGGAGCGGGACGGACTTTTTGAACCGCATTACTCAAAACTTTTACTATGCTTTTCACCGTCCGGCGGAAATCGTACAGCAGGGGTTCGGGTATCTGGTCAGCCCCTTTAAATGCACGGTTCACGGGGCGCACACGTTCCATTTGGGGCAGAAAGTCCTCATTCATCACCGTGTACATGATACTACAAACATTTACACACATGATAGCATTATTACAAAAATTTGCTGGTCGCTCAATGGCGGTCAGACTATCATGTGTTGTGGTGGAGATTCTCGGGCAATGACTCAACTTTACAGGGGGTTAGGCGGTGTCAGTCTCTCCAAGGCGGACAAAGTCCGGAAAGATGTTCAAAATCACTGTTATGCGATTGAACGAAAACTTTCTAAGCTGTCCGGAGGAGCTACCGGCTATCTCAATTACGTGGGGGATATTTCGCTTTCGACTTCCACCATCGAGGTTGTGACTGATGCAACCCTCGTCAATGGTCAACTACAGTTGACTAAAAAAACGATTGAGTATGTTTCGGGATGGTCGTGGTATCGAAATGCGGCTTATTTTCAGAATGGCTTGCTCATGTCTGAAGCGGAATCTTGGGGGACTGGCAGTGCATCAGACCACACCGGCACTTCTACCGAAACTTACGGCACGGGGGGTACTCACGTTTACCCGCCTGAGCCGGAACCGGAAAAAGGCAAGCTGTCCGGTGTTCCTCCTCTCGCCTTCTATACGACTGGTACAAGCCTTACCAACTACACCATTTCGGGAGCTTCCGGAGGGGTCGGGGATTTGGTTTCGGGTACGTCCAAATACAGGATTACCGTTGCCATGCTCAACAAAAACCTCTGGGGGTATCGTGTCACGGCGGACGAATACGGCTATTTGGATGATACTGGTGCAATCACACACCAATCACCGGAAAACTATGTGTCTTGTGGGTTCATTCCCATTCCGTCAGGCATTTCACAGCTCACGTTCTCCTTTATGCCGTCCGGCTATCCGTACGCACGCATTATCACGGTTTGCGCCTATGATGCGAACAAAAACTTTATCAGTGCGCCGATTTCCGAGGGGTCTGTTGTGCCGTATGGTACTCGGTGCAGCCGTACGTTCACCGTTCCGGCGGGGACTGCGTTTCTCCGTACCACCACCGTCACACGTGAGAAAAACGCTTCCATGGTCTCCAGTGATTACGAAATGCAACTGGAAGTTGGGGACACTATGACAACCTATGCCCTTTCCGTGGCGCAAAAGTATTACATCACGCTGGATGCTCCCCTTTATGGCGGAGAAACTTACACTTTTGACGGCACTGTTGCAATCGGGACAAATGCCAACAGCTGGAATTTCTTGTTTGTTGAAACGGAACATCAACCCGAAAATGTGACTATCTGGTTTGATGTGGAGGAGTGATATTGATGGACTGCAATTTTTGGAAATGGCTGTCTGCGGAGCTTTTCGGGCTGGCTGGCTTCTTCTGGGGCGGTCTGGATGGACTTCTGACGGCTTTGCTGGTGTTCATGGTGCTTGACTATGTTTCGGGGGTCGTGATTGCCTACAAGGAAAAACGGCTCTCCTCGGAGGTCGGTTTCTGGGGGCTGGTCAAAAAATGCATGATTCTGGTTTTGGTGACTGTCGGGCATTTCCTCGACACACAAGTTTTCGGGGGTGGTTCGTCTATGTTCCGTTCCGGTGTGGTCGGGTTCTTCCTTGCCAATGAGGGGCTTTCCATCCTCGAAAATGCCGGAAAACTGGGTGTTCCCTTGCCTGACTTCCTCAAAAAAGCATTGGAGCAGTTGAAAAATAACAGTGATAAGGAGTGATAAT
>Ga0326512_10000492_pt1 | contig 34893 bp, 44 predicted proteins | sample 1_2617_0518_D_FD_203652 | JGI IMG/M metagenome (GOLD analysis project Ga0326512, IMG submission 203652) | Bovine rumen microbial communities from UC Davis, California, United States - 1_2617_0518 | ecosystem: Host-associated > Mammals > Digestive system > Stomach > Rumen | place: USA... | reverse complement strand
CCTCGGGAGAATGCGCGGGAGGTCGTGAGGCCCCCCTCCCATGAAGCGGGAGGGCCAAGAGAAACAGAGAGGAAAAAGCAGAGTGACGGGCGCGCGTCGCGGGCGCGGAGGAGGCGCTTTTATGAGCAATAATTTTGCGGATTTGCGCGGCGATGCGCCGGAAACGGCGCGGAATATGACGGAATGCAGGGGAGATCGGAAGAGTCCGGCGGATTTGGCGCAGGGGTCGGCCGGGGATGCCTCGGCGGAGCGGGAGCTGACGCCGGTTGAGGTGAGAGCGCGAAGGGTTACGGCGATCAAAAAGGAGAAGTCGCGGCTGGCGAAGCAGTTCAAGGAGATCGACAAAAAGAGCCGGGCCGTCGTGGACGGACTGATCGAGCAGGCCGCCTTCCTGCGGGTGCAGCTGCAGGAGCTGGCGGACGATATCAACATAAACGGGACCACGGAGCTGTTCGCCCAGGGGAAGGATCAGGAACCCTACGAACGGCAGCGGCCGGCGGCCAACGTCTACAATTCCATGAACGCCAACTATCAGAAAATCATCAAACAGCTGAACGAGCTGCTGCCGAAGCCGGTAAAGAATACCGAGGTAAAAGACGGATTCCGGGACTTCGTGAACGGGCGTGATGTTTTTTGATACCAGTAGAAGCTAACAACAGGATCGCCGGCGTAATAAAAGACGCCGGGGGTGAGGCAATCGGCAATAGATATGCCGGTAAAGACACGAAAGCCGACGCGGAGGAGAAGGAAGGCAGGAAGGTCGAAAACTGGATCCTGCTGTATAACGAGAAGATACAGTCGGGCGAAATCAACGCCTGCCGGAAGATCAAAAAGGTTTACGCCAAGCTGGCGGCGGATATCGCGGCAGGGGAAGCGGGCAGCGCGGAGTGGTTTTATTCGGAAGCCAGGGCGCAGCACGCGATTGACTTTATTGAGAGGTACTGCAAGCACAGCAAGGGCAAATTCGGCGGGAAGCCGGTGCGGCTGGAGCTGTGGGAAAAGGCGTTTATCGCGGCGATCTTCGGCTTCGTCGATATCGAGGGCCGCCGGAAATACAGGAAGGTGCTGCTGATCGTCGGGAAGAAGAACGGCAAGTCGCTGCTGTCCTCCGCCATCGGGCTTTACCTGATGATCGCGGACGGAGAGCCGGGCGCGGACGTCTTCGCCGTGGCGACGAAACGGGACCAGGCGAAGATCATCTGGTCCGAGGCCGTGCGGATGGTGAAGAAGTCGCCGACGCTGGCGCGGTATATCAAGTGCCGCGTGGGCGATATGGTCAGCGAGCTGAACGAGAGCAGTTTCAAGCCGCTGGCCTCCGACAGCGACACGCTGGACGGTCTGAACGTCCACGGCGCGCTGATGGACGAGCTCCACCAGTGGAAAAACGGCAAGGCGCTGTATGATATCATCGCAGACGGCACCAGCGCCAGAGAACAGCCGCTGATCTGCATTACCACCACCGCGGGCGTGATCCGGGAGGATATCTACGACGCGGAATATGAGTACGCCGAAAAGGTCGTCAACGGCTACGAAGACGAAAACGGCTATCACGATGAGCAGTTCCTGCCGATCATTTACGAGCTGGACAACCGGAGCGAGTGGACGGAGGAGAGCTGCTGGGTGAAGGCCAACCCAGGCCTCGGCACCATCAAGAACCTGGACACGCTGCGAAAGAAGGTCGCGAAGGCGCTGGCCAACCCGCAGCTGGTCAAGAATTTAGTTTGCAAAGAGTTTAATATCCGTGAGACAAGCGCGGAAGCATGGCTGCCGTTTGAGGATCTGAACAACACGGCCACCTTCAGCGTGACGGAACTGTCGCCGCGCTACGGCTTCGGCGGCGTGGACCTCTCCAAAACGACGGACCTGACGGCCTCGGCGGTGCTTTTCCGGGTGAAGGACGATCCGCATTATTATGCGCTTATGATGTTCTGGCTGCCGGAAGACAGACTGGAGCAGCGGGTGAAGGAGGACCGGATACCTTACGACCTGTGGGAGCAGCAGGGCCTCGTCCGGCTGTGCCCGGGCGGAAAGATCAGCTATAAGATGGTGGCGGAATGGTTCGAGGAGATCCAGAACGAAACCGGGATCACGCTGCTGAACATCGGATACGACAGCTGGAGCGCCACGTATTTCATCGAAGATCTGAACAACCGGTTCGGGCCGAGCGTGCCGGAGGCGGTGGTGCAGGGCAAAAAGACGCTGTCCGCGCCGATGCAGAACATGGGAGCGGCGCTGCAGGCCAAGCTGATCAACTATAACAACAACCCGATCCTGAAATGGAACCTCGCCAACACAGCCGTGGACGAGGATAAAAACGGCAATATCCAGCCCATCAAGACCAGCAAGCCGACGCGCCGGATCGACGGAACCGCGGCGCTGCTGGACGCGTGGGTGGAGATGGAGCGGGAAACGGAGCTGTATGAGACGCTGTTATGAGCGGCGTGAAAGAAATGGAAGAAAAAGACCTCCTGAAAATAAAAAGGATCGTGTATGAGGCGCTGTTCGTGAAGGCTTTGGCCGGAAAGGACAGCGGCGCTGTGAAGGTGAAAAAGGAAACGGACCTCGGCGACGCGGTAAAGATAGAAATGACGGTCGATTTAACAGCGCTCGGACTGAGATTCGAAGAGGCGACCGGCCTGACAGCGTTGAAAAATGAACTGAACGGACGGGCGTAAAAGCGGCACTGAGGTGCCGCGCTGCTGCAGGCGGTCGTTGGCGCACAGCGGATGAACGGGGCTGGTGACGTGACGTCGGTCATCTTCCGATTACAGGAAAGGGCGCGCTATCCTGGCTGCGGGACGACGGGGAAACAGAAATGGAACCGTATAACACGCGGCGCCGCTGCGCGTCGACGACCGCCTACAGATAAGACGCCGGGAAGGAATACTATGAGCGTAATTATTCAGGGCATGAAAATGCCGCAGAACTGCGACGAATGCGCAATAAACTTTGAATGCTGCGCTTGCAGCATCACGGGGACAAGATTCTGGGACAAAAAAGCGCAGGATGAAAAGTTTGATCCGTATCAAACAAGATTGAAGGATTGTCCTCTGCGGGAGGGGTGAAACGAATGGGATGGTTTGAGCGGCTGCGGAACGCGGTCAGAAGGACGCGGACGGTGAGCAGCGTGCAGATGATGACCGAGCACGGAAACGGCTTTTACGCTTGGAACGGGAAGCTGTACCAGAGCGATATCGTGCGGTCGGCGATCCGGCCGTTTGTGACGGCGGTCGGGAAGCTGGTCGGAAAAGAGATCTATGAGACGGTGAAGGCCGGGAAGCGGGTGATCGAAGTCAACCCGGACGCCTATATCCGTTTTCTGCTGGAAGAGCCGAACCCGTATATGAGCGGGCAGGTGCTGCAGGAGCGGCTTGCCTCACAGCTGATCCTGAACGGCAACGCCTTCGCGCTGATCTTGCGTGACGACGGCGGCATGCCGCAGACGATCCTGCCGGTGAACGCCGTCAGCGTGGAGGCGATCTACGCGGATGACGGCGCGCTGTGGCACCGCTTCACGATGGTCAACGGCAAGACGTGGACCTTCCCGGACGCGGATATCATTCATATCCGGCGCGATTACTATGAGGACGATATCTACGGTTCGCCCATCGGCCCGGCGCTGACGCAGCTGATGGAGGTCATTTCGACGACCGATCAGGGGATCGTGGCGGCGGTGAAAAATTCCGCCGTGATCCGCTGGCTGCTGAAATTCACGAAGGCGCTGAATGCGGATGACATCAAAGAAAAATCGAAAGCGTTCAGCGAGGCATTTCTGCAGACGTCGGAATCGACCGGCGTTGCGGCGACGGACGCCACCTTTGAAGCGAAGCAGGTCGACAGCAAGGAGTACGTGCCGAACGCGGCGCAGATGGACCGGGCGACACAGCGGATCTACGCGCTGCTGTCGACGAACGAGCAGATCGTGACGTCGAAACGAACAGAGGACGAATGGAACGCCTATTTTGACGCGCAGATTGAGCCGGTCCTGATCGCGCTGGGAAACGAATACACCAGGAAGCTGTTTACCCGCCGGGAGCGGGCCTTCGGCAACCGGATCGTGTTTGAGGCCTCCGCGTGGGATTCCGCCAGCATCGGCACCAAGCTGGCGCTGGTGGCAATGGTGGACCGGGGAGCGCTGACGCCGAACGAGTGGCGCGCCACGTTCAACCTGGCGCCGGTAGAGGGCGGCGATCAGCCGATCCGCCGGCTGGATACGGCGGTAACGGAAACGAAGGAGGACCGGACGGACGAGGATGAATAGTTCGGAATTGAATGAACCGGCGGACGCGCTGCTGGAGTTCTGTTCGACGTTCAGAAAACAGGCCGAGAAGATTGCGGAGGCATTCTTTGAGGGGGCGGAAAAGCTGGCGGAGACGCTGGCGCCGCTGATCGAAGGCGCAACGAAGGCGCTGGCGGAGCTCCTGCCGATTGTTCTGGAAGAGATCCGGCGCGGCTGCGCGTATAAACCGACGAAGAAGGACGCGCCGAGGAAAACGGGACGGCCGCACGCGGCGGCCAGACCGCGGAAAATCCTTTACAGAGCAAGGTGCGGGATATGAGAATAAAAAGAGCAATGAACATCGCGTGGATGGGGATGCTGCGCATCTATTCTCCTTCATTGATGCGGTGTGTAAAGATAAGCGATATCTGGAAAACGCCGAATTACTTAGGCGGCAGCGGCAATCTGATTGATTTTATATCATTCACGGTTAAAGAGGCTAAAAAAGAGATCAGGAGGAAACGATGACCGATTTTCTTGAGTTTTATGACAGATTGAGAAGAAGCTTTCCGCTGCACCTTACCATTTATCAAAACAAAATCATGGACTGGTGCATCGAGATCATGAAAAAAGGATGCGCGGACGATTACCCGACCACGGAGCATGAAGGAAACGACGTGCTGCTGGTCCGGGTGCAGCATTGCGACATGAAATACTGTTTCGCCAAAGCGCACGCCGCCTTGAAAGACTGGCTCATGGAGTACGAAGGCGGTTATTGATTCGGTATCCGGCGGCGCGGCTATCGCCGCTTGATATATTCAGTTTACCGGCAGGGGCTTTATTGCGTTCACCCTGCCGGATTTTTGTAAAATCGCAAACGGTTGGAAACTTATCGTGCATGTTTGCGAAAGAGCTGAACGATAAAGACAGAAGAAAAACACAACGAGGAAGCTCAAATGAACAGCATTGTGATCAAAACAGAAAAAAGGCCGTGTTACATCGAAGGGAAAAGAGCGATATTCCACAGATGGAGCGAACGAGCGGCAGCAATAAACGAATCGCCGATGATTGGCGGTCACCCGGGCGGATTCATCAAATGGACGGCCGGGATCGTCGAATTTGAAGACGGCACTGTCAAAGAAGTGGATCCGGAAAAAATCAGGTTTGCCGACAGCGGCATGTTTTTGGCTATGGCATGGAAGAATATTCCGGTAAACAAGGAAGGGCAACAGAAAACGGGAGGTAAAACATGAGGATCGACGTAAGAGGAGATATCGTTGAGGACGAGATGCTCCGGTTTTACGAATGGTGGGGCGCGCCGGCGACTTCGCCGGGCGCGGTCATCAAGCAGCTGAAGGAAGCGAAGGACGGAGAGGCGATCGACGTCTATATCAACAGCCAGGGCGGCAGCGTGTTCGCCGGGGCGGAGATCTACAGCGAGCTGCGCGGGCGCAACGTGACCGTGCATATCACGGGCCTGGCTGCTTCGGCGGCGTCCGTGATCGCCTGCGCGGGGAAAAAGACGCTGATCAGCCCTGCCGGGTGCATGATGATCCACAACGTTCAGGGAGGCGCCTGGGGCGACTATCACGAGCTGGAGCGCACCGCGGAGGCGCTGAAGCAGGTCGGCAGGACCATCTCCTCCGCCTATGAGGAGAAGACCGGCAAGACCGAAAAGGAGCTGCTGAAGCTGATGGACGCGGAAACCTGGATGAACGCCGCGGACTGCGTGGCCAACGGGTTTTGCGACGCTGTGGAAGAACGGCCGGAGGAGGCGAAGAAGACCGCAAGGATGGCGGCCGCCGCCGGCGGTTTCACACTGACGCCGGAGATGATCGAGAAGGCGCGGGAAGCGCTGGACGGCAGTTCCGGAGCGAAGAGCGGATCGCGGAGAGCGGAGAAAGCGCAGGCGAAACTGCGGCTGCTGGGGCTGAACTGTCGTTAGTGTTCAGTCGTCAGGCGTCGGAAGGCCGCGTCGGTGCGCCGCCTGCGGGCAGCAATTATCCGGCGGAGACGGAGAACACCGGAAACACAAAGGCAATAACCGCCGCTTGGGCGGATTGCGAATAAAACAAACTGGCGGGGTCGTGCGCTTCCGGGAGGAGGCGGGCGGCCCTGCCGCACTGTGAAAGGAGTGCAAAGAGATGACGAGAGAAGCATATCTCGCGCAGCGGGAAACTCTCATGTCGGAAGCCCAGGCGGCGCTTGACAACGACGAGCTGGACGTTTTCGACAACAAAACGAAGGCCGTGGAGGACCTGGACGCAAAGTTCGAAGAGAGCGAAAAGCGCCGGGCGAACCTCAACGCGCTGAACAAGGCGCCTGCCGTGCCGCAGGCGGCGAACCTGATGAACGCCGGCAAGGCGGCGCTGACAGGCACGGCGGAGACGGTCGAGGAATCGATCTACGAGAGCGACGAATACAAAAACGCGTTCATGCGGTTCGTCGTGAACCGGACGCCGATCCCCGAGAAGTTCCGCAACGCGGACGCCGGCACAACCACCAGCGAGGTGGCCGCTGTGATCCCCAACACAACCGTGCAGAAGATCATGGACAAGATCGACGCCTCCGGCGGCGTGCTGGCCGAGGTGACCAGAACGTCTTACAAGGGCGGCGTGACGGTGCCTGTGGCTTCCGCCAAGCCCGTGGCGTACTGGGTCAGCGAAGGCGCGGCCAGCGGCGACGGCGTGGATACCCAGCAGGTAACGCTGGGCGATTCCATCACCTTCGCGTATTATAAGCTGCGCTGCCCCGTCCGCATCAGCCTGGAGACCAGCGTGATGGCGTACCCGGCGTTCGAGGCGTTTATCGTCAAGAAGATCGCCGAGGCCATGACGAAAGCGCTGGAGGCGGCGGTGGTTTCCGGCAACGGCTCCGGCAAGCCCAAGGGCATCATCGCGGAAACCGTGGCCAGCGGTCAGAACGTGGATATCACCGAGGGCAGCCACATCACCTATGCCAATCTGGTGGCTGCCGACGCGCTGATTCCCACCGGTTACGCCGATTCGGCCAAGTGGTTCATGACGCGCAACACCTTCTACAACGAGGTCGTCGCGCTGAAGGATACCGCCGGACAGCCCATCGCGCGGGTGGATCACGGCCTGGACGGCAAGCCCGTGGCGCGGATCCTCGGCCGCCCGGTCGTTTTCGTGGAGAACGGCCTTTCCAACTTTGCCACCTCCGTGTCGGGTGACACCATCGTGGCGTTCACGTTCTCCGGCGCGGACTACATGCTGAACACCAACTACAACGTGACGCTGAAGAAGTACACCGACGAGAAGACCGACGACGAGTGTATGAAGGCGATCATGCTGGTGGACGGCAAGGTCATCGACAAGAACAGCCTTGTCACCGTGACGGTAAAAAACGGGTAAACACCGTCAGCCCGGCTTCCGCCCCGTTTGATAAAAACAGCGGGGCGGAGGGATACGTCGACCGCAGCTTCGAGGTGCAGAACCTCGACGCGGGGGTGACGATCACGAATCTGTACGTCGGAGAAACCGAGATCGCCAAAAGCGGCGGTGCCAACTGGTCCGTCAGCGGAGGCAAAACGGTGGTGCTGAAAAAGGCCTATCTCGCCACGCTGGACGTGGGCGATACGGTCTTCACGGCGAAAGCGTCGGACGGGCTGACGGTGAGCTTCACGGTGACAGTGAGCGATTCGACAACGGGTAACAGGGTGACGCCGGAGAGCATGATCTTTGACGTCAATCCGGAAGGAGCGAATTACAAAAACGCCACGCTGGTCGTGACGCCGGAGACGGAAGGCTCGACGATCACGGGCCTATTTTTTGTCAACGAGGAAGAAATAGGAGCGGACACAGAATTACCGCAGACCGTTGAAGGTATCGGGACGATCTGGTCCGTGACAGACGGTCTAACGGCGACGATATATGTGGAACCGTTTGTGACGATCATGACAAGCGACGGAGAATTTGAGCCGGGAACCGGTCAGGTGTATTTCACTATGAGCGACGAGAGCCGGGCCTACTTTATAGGTACGATGGAAGACACGAGGAACGCATAAGCGGACGGAGGCCGAAAGATGACAACAGCGGATTATAGAGCGCGACTGCGCTTCAGCAGCAACACGCACGACACGGAGATCGAGCAGAAGATTGCCGTCGCCGACGCGGAGCTTGCCCGCGTGGGGATCAACGTAAACGCGGAAGAGACTGCGGCCATCAACCTGCTGGATTACGCCAGGGAGCTGTTTCTGAAAGCGGAATTCAACTTCGATGGACGCGGCGATCGTTACGCGGCGCAGTTTGAGGCCGTCCGGGACGCAATGAAGCTGTCCTCCGCATACACGGAAACAACGCCGACACAGGCAGGAGACGCAGAGCAGACGGGAGGCGGCGCCGGTGAATGAGTGGATCGAGCTGCTGACCGTCACGCGGACGCTGACGACCGGCCACTATACCGAGACGGTAACCGTCAACGGGGTGTGGGCGGAGGAGCGAAGCGTCAAGCGGTCGGAGTTCTATCAGGCGTATGCCGCCGGACTGAAAGCCGAAAAGGCGTTCAAGGTGAACACCGACGAGCTGGGCGCTGCGTCTTACGTGCGGCATGACGGCGTGAAATATAAGATCCTGCGGAGCTACCGGCTGGACGCGCAGTATACGGAGATCACCGTCGGGGAACAGATCGGCGCGACGGCGGCCAACTCGGACGGAGGTGCGGACGATGGCGCAGCTGCGGATTGACGAAGGCGACGAGCTGTTCGAGCAGCTGGAGCGGATGGGGGAGACGGAGCGCATCGCGCCGATGATGGTGGACGAGGCGCTGCCGATCCTCCAGCGCGCCATGCAGGCCAGTTACGCCGGAAAAAAGATCGCCGGCAAACTGAAAATCGTGCGCGCGAAAAAGATCGCCAACGGCGGCGTGCTGGGAGAGGTCACATTCAAGGGAAAGACCGGTCACTATTACCTGAAGGGCAAAGGCAAATATCCGCTGTCAAATGCTGGTCTGGCCGTTTTTCTGGAATACGGGGTGCAGGCTCACGGGAATTTTCCCGCGCTGCCGCCGGGCGGCTATCTGCAGAAGGCCGTGGCCGCCAGCAAAAGCGAGGTAGAGGCAAAAATGCAGGATGTTTATGACCGGGAGACCGGGGCGGGAAAGGAATGACGATATGACCTTTGATGAAATCATCTGCGAGGCGGTCGCCTTTCTGAACGTGCCGGTGGCGGAGCTGGTCTATCAGGGCGACGCCGAGGACTATTGCACCTATAACCGCATTGCCGAAAAAGAAGTCGAATACGGCGACGACGAGGGCGGCGCGGTGGCGGGGGAATTTAACCTGCACTTCCACACCCGCGGGGACCCGGCGGCGTTGAAACGGCGGGTCTGGAAGCGGCTGCGAAGGCGTGAGGATTTCTTTATCCATGACACGAATATCCTTTACGACACGCCGGAGCAGGACCGTTTTGACGTCGTTTTCGACGTCAGCATTCTGAACCCGGACGGGGAGTTCGATGACGACGCGGACGAGACGGCAGGCTGATCCTCTGACGGATCCGGCAGGAAGTCGGCAAGCCGACAGGCCGCCTTCGGCGGTCGGTGCGGCTGCTGTGGCAGCCGGTGATTTTACGCGGCCTGCGGCCGAGCGGATCACTGATCCGCGCTACGGAGCGAACCAGCGTGCTGCGTCAGGAATCGCGCTGCGAAGCGGACCTGCGGTGCAGCGGGCAAAATTGCCGAAGCGCCGCCGGTGGGGAGAATCCCGAAGCGCCGCCGGTGGCGGATGAAGCGAGGGATTCGAGTGAGCAAACACAGAGTGATGACGCCGCTCCAAGGCGACAGCGCGACAATGTTTGCGAGGGCAAAGATGAAGCGAGGCTGTTTTGGTGAGTAAGCACAGAGCAATGGCGCCGCTCTAAGGCGACAGTGCGACAATGCTTACGAGGGCAAGAGGTGCCGCGCTACATTTTAACGCCGTAAGACGGCGTGCTACATAACGGCGCGGGGCGCCGTGGAAAAACAAACGGAAAGGAGAACAATATGCAGTATAAAGCATGTCTGCCGCTGATCGCGGAGATCGACAGTGAGACCGCGAACAGCGTCAGCTATAAGACCAATTCGGGAAAGGCCATCGCCAAGCTGCAGACCGTGCAGGTGAAGCAGAACCGGGAGACCATCACCGAATATGGCGACGACGGCGTGGCGGAGCAGATCTCCATTTTCAAGGATGGAGATATCACACTGGGCACCACCTTCGTGCCGCGTGAATGCGAGCCGGTCATGTTCGGGAATACGGCATCCACGGAAACGGTGGGGACAGGCAACGACGCCGTGACCGTGCCGGTGCTGAAAGACAAGGACGAGGATCTCGGCGCCTATACCGGTTTCGGGTTCGTGTGGGCTGAGCTCCAGAACGGTACCAAGGTCTACCATCTCATGTGGATCTATAAGGTCCGCTGGACGCAGCCGGACGACGACTACGAGACCAAGGGCGAGAGCATCAGCTTCAAAAAGCCGAGCATTACCGGCAAGATCGCTACGCTGGCCAACGGCGAGTGGAGGATCCGCAAGGAGTACGCTTCCGCGGACGCCGCCATCAACGCGCTGAAGACGCTGGCGCAGATGCCGGCGACGGCCTGACGAAAAAGCGGAGTTCGGAACGCCGCAAAATCGCAAACGATTCCGAATTCCGCCGGTTTATAAAAAGGAGGAAATCACATGAAAGCGATTATCAACGCCGCCCGGCGTGAGCCGGTGCTTTTTAATCTGGACGGGCGTGAGCTGGAGATCACCATGAGCCTGGCGGCCATCGCGGAGATCCAGGAGGCCTACGGAGATCTCGGCGCAGCGCTGGACAAAACCACGGAAAAGGACGGCATCAAGGTGCTGGTCAATCTGCTGGCCATCCTGATGAACGACGCGGTGGAGGACCACAACGACGCGCATCCGGCGGATCAGTGGCCGAAATACACCGAGCGTCAGATCAGTAAGCGGTTCGGCGTCAACGACGTGAACATGCTGCGGGATCTCATCGGCGCGGTGATCAGCGGCGGCCTGCCGGAGCCTGACGTGGCCGGGGCGGAGGTGCCGGACGAGATGCGGGAGCTGCTGGCTGCCATTGAGGTGGAAGAAGATTCGGACGGAAAAAACTGATCGGCCGGGCGCGCGTGGACGTGGACTACTGGTTTTACGTCGCCAAATGCGTGCTCGGCTTTTCCCAGTGGGAGAGCTGGAGGCTCACCGTGCGGCAGATCTTTGCGCTGCTGTACCAGCATAAACGGGTGCGGGGCGGCGGCGAAGAGCAGGACGAAGAATAATACGGAATGCGGAATTCGGAATGCGGAATTCCGCTAATCTGTCCCCGTAGCTCAGAAGTCAGAGCCAAAGGGTCGCCGGTGTAAATCCGGCCGGGGGCGATATCATGATATCATGCGGCGGGTCCATGGCCGCTTGATATATTTCCTCCGGCGCGGCGGGTTTTGCGAGTTTTACCGCCGCGCATTTGTGGAGGTTTAAGCTGCATGACGCTGCTGAGACAGCGTGCTACGGAACAGCGCGGGGCGACGTGCTGCGATAAAAAGACGGGACCGGACGCCGATGACGGCGGCGGTGGGATTTCGGCGAAGGCGGGGTCGCCGAAACAATCTCTTTATACAGGAAACCATCGGGCGCGGAAGCGTCCTTTTTTGATATGGAGGTGAGTTGATTGCCAAGTAAGATAGGCGCGACGATTGCGCTGGACGGGGAAAAGGAATACCGGGCGGCGATCAAAAACTGCAATACGGAAATGAAGCTGTTGAAATCCGAATTGAAGCTCGCCTCCGAGCAGTTCAGCAAGAACGCCAACAGCATGAAGGCTTATACGCAGAAGCAGGAGATCCTGACGAAGCAGGTTGACCAGCAAAAGGAAAAGATCGAAACGCTGCGCGGCGCGCTGGACGACGCCAAAAAGAAATACGGCGAAAACAGCGATCAGGTGAAGAGCTGGCAGATGCAGCTCAATTCCGCGGAGGCGGATCTCTCCAAGCTGAACCGGGAGCTGGACGACGTAAAAAAGCACACCACCGGCGTCGGGAAAGTAAAGACCGAGTTTGAGGAGATCAAAGGCAAGATCGAGCAGGCTAAGGAAAAGATGGAGGGCTTCAAAAAGGTCCTCGGCGGGATCGGCAAGGCGGTCAAAACGGGGCTGGCGGTCGGTACTGCCGCCGTGACGGCCATCGGCACCGCTTCAGTCGCCGCAGGGCGGCAGATCTGGAGCATGGCGAACGAGGTATCCGCCGCCGGGGACGAGATCGACAAGGGCAGTCAGAAGCTGCGCATCTCTGCCGGGGATTACCAGCGGCTGAAATACGCAGCCGATCTGTCCGGTACCTCCGTCGAGGTGTTGGCGACGGCACAGAAAAAACTGGCCTCCACCGGGAAAGATCTGGACCTGAAGCAGGCAATCGAGCAAGTGGCGTCGATCTCGGATGAAAACGAACGCGCGGCGGCCGCCACAGAGCTGTTTGGCAAGAAAGCCGGACAGGAAATGCTGCCTCTTTTAAATGCGGGAAAAGACGGGATTACCGCTATGTATGCCGAAGCGGAAAAGTACGGCATGATTATGAGCGACGAGGCGGTTAAAGCCAGCGCCGCGTTTCAGGATTCCCTGACGCAGCTGAAGGGCACCATGACCGGCCTGAAAAACGAGATGATCGGCAAGCTGCTGCCGTCGCTGACAAACCTGAACAGCGGGCTGAACGAGATCGTCAACGGGAACCCGGATCAGGGTATCCTGATGATCAAGGACGCCGTCGGCGGGCTGCTGGGCAGCATCGAGGAGCTGCTGCCGACGCTGCTGCAGCTGGGCGGCGAGATCCTGCAGGCCATAGCCACCTCGGTGCTGGAGAACCTGCCGATGCTGGTGGAGGTTGGCACCTCCATCGTATTACAGCTGCTGCAGGGCATCATCGAGCAAGCGGACCTGCTGATCGAGGCGGCGCTGAGGCTGATCGAGATTCTCATTGACAGTCTGGGCAACAACAGCGACCAGCTGGCCAGTACGGCCATCCTGCTGATCACCAAGCTGGTGATGGGCCTGCTGCGGATGCTGCCGCAGCTGCTGGAGGTCGGGATCGAGCTGATATTGGCGCTGGTGAACGGATTGTCCGACCCCGGCATGATCGAGGAGATCATCAAGGCGGCGGCCACCTGCGTCGGAAAGCTGGTCTTTGGCCTGATTCAGGCGACGCCGCAGGTACTTTCCGCCGGCGTCAACCTTGTCAAAGGTCTGTGGCAGGGGATCACGAATTCCCTCGACTGGCTGAAAACAAAAATCAAGAGCTGGGTCGGCAACGTGATGGACTTCATCAAGGGACTGTTCGGGATCCACTCGCCGTCCTCCCTCATGCGCGACGAGGTCGGTAAAAACCTGATGCTGGGCATCGGAGCGGGTATCGACGCCTATGCCGGGATCCCGCAGGAGGCGATCGACAAGGCTACCGCTTCGCTGACGGCCACCGCCGGCATGACCTATCAGGTCGATTATATCCACGATCAGATCGCGGCCTCCGCGCCGCCGACTGCGATGACGTATTCAGGCGGGGGCAACGGCAATCCGGGCAACGGCGGCACGCCGCTGGAGACGGTGATTTCGCTCTTGCAGATCATCGCCGCCAACTCCGACCGGGCGATCGTATTGTCTGACGGGACGCTGTTAGGCTGGATGAACGCGGCGCTGGGGCAGACGGCTGCAGCCAGTGAAAGGGGAGTGGCAGTCTGATGGAAAACACGACGTACATTTTCAACGACGGTACCGTCGTAAAAAGCTACGACGATTTCGGCCTGAGAAAGACAGAGAGAACGAAGATTTCCCCGCCGAAACCGGACGCAAAGCCGTTCCGGACGCCGGGAACCAACGGGCGGCGTGATTATTTGCGGCTGATGGGCGCGCCTCTCACCTACGAACCGCGGACGCTGACGGACGTGTTCATCTATCCGAAGCGTCAGCGCGTCTGGGAGGCGCTGAAATCTAAGGTCTACGCCAGGCTGAACGGGCAGACCTGCCGGATCATCCTTGACCGCGATCCATGGTATTACTGGGAGGGGGAAGCGGAGGTCACCGACGTCAGCGACGGGAAAGATTTTCTCAAGCTGAAGGTGACCGCCACCGTTTTTCCCTATAAATATGAGCGGTTTTCCTCCGTCGAGCCGTGGCTGTGGGATCCGTTCAGTTTTCTCGACGGCGTGATCCGGGAATACGGCGAGATCGAGGTGAACGGCTCGCAGGCGTTTACCATCCCGTGTTTGGATCTTGCCGTGATCCCCGGTTTTTGGACGGCTGACGCCGGTATGGGCGTCACCTATAACGGGATCAGTGTTTCGCTGACGCAGCGGTCTTCCTCACAGGAGCCGAAGGTCTATGAGCAGTTTGCGGCGCTCCTGTTGCCCGGCGGCGGAGATCAGACGCTGACGCTGACGGGGACAGGCACCGTCGCCATCTATTACCGGGGAGGCAGGCTATGAGTTACGCGGTATCTCTGAACGGTTCGGTCATCTACACGCCGGCGGCTGCCGCCATCGATCCGCGCTTTTCTCTGCTCTCCTGTGTGCTGACGGAGGAGGAAAACAAGATCCCGAAAAAGGAGCTGCTGCTGCCGCCTGATCAGATCGGTTTTCAGTCGGCGGGCGCCGGTCCGGGGACCGTGGAACTTACCGACGGCGACGAGCTGCTGTTCACCGGCAGGATCCGGCAGTATAAGGACAATTTCTGGCAGCAGCGCAGCGTGACCTGCGAGGGGGCGCTGGGGTATCTGGCGGATCTTCCGGACGTGACGACCGTTGCCTCCGACGAGGCGCCGATTACCGTGCAGGCGGCCTTCTCGGCGCTGCTGGCGGACTATGCCGCCAAAGCGGACGCGGGGCGGAAGATCTACGCCGGCACCTGTGACGTGAATGGTACGATCACGAAGACGGCCACGGGGCAGGTGTGGGACAGCATCGATGGCTGGGTGAGCGAGTTCGGCGGATTTTTGACGCTGCGCCGGACTGATGGGAAGCTGCATCTTGATTATAAGAAGGACCGCCCGGGGCTGGATACCTCGCAGGTGATCCGTTTCTCCGTCAACATGCTGGAGACGCTGGACCGTCTGACGGACGCTTCCAAGATCGAGACCGGCGTGCTGGCGATCGGCGGAACGCCGGAAGGCGCCAGCGCCCCCGTGACGCTGAACGGATATCCGGGGACGGAGAACGGCGTGCTGTTCGCAGACACCCGGTCGGTCTATGGATCTATTTATAAGCGGGTGGAGTTCAAAGACGCGCTGACGCAGGAGGCCCTTTACGCGGCGGCGCAGGCGTATCTGGAAGGAGTCGCTGCAGCCGCCGTGTCGCTGAAGCTGTCCGCCGTGGAAAATAAGCTGCTGGGGCTGGCGCCGCATCACATGAAGATCAGCGCATCATATCAGGCGATCAGCGAACCACACGGGTTGAACGCTGCCTTCCCGCTGAAAAAGCGGGTGCTGAACATTCTGGCGCCGGAGAGCAGCTCAACGGAGTACGGAGCGGCGGAAACAGCCCTGACAGAGAAGCAGGCGAGCTGGAACCGGAAAACAGGAAAAATTGAACTAAAAGCAGAAGAAGCATTTCAAAAGGCCAATACCGCCAAGATAACAGCGGACACGGCTAAAACGACAGCACAACAGGCGAACACAACGGCTGTTGCTGCGTCTGAAACGGCGGCGCAGGCAAAGCAGGCTGCGGACGCGGCGGCAAGCGCGGCGGATTTGCAGGCGGTCGAGGCAATCGCGCAGGCGGCAAGATCTGAGGCTTCGGACGCGGCGGACGACGCGGCGGATGCGGTATCGGCGGCTCAAGCGGCGCAAACGACAGCCGGGAACGCACAGACAGCGGCGAGCAACGCGGCGAGTGCTGCGGAAACGGCACAGACCACGGCCAACGCGGCGTCACAGGCAGCCGGGAACGCGCAATCGACGGCTGATACCGCCCGGACGGAAGCGGCTGCGGCCCAGACGGCGGCAAATAATGCTGCGAGTGCTGCGGCAAGCGCCCAGTCAACCGCGAATACAGCAAATTCAAATGCCTCTGCCGCGCTGACAAAGATCAATGCGGTTGCGGATTATATTCAGGAGACCGGGACGAGCGGGATCTGGACCTGGGAGAAATGGGCAAGCGGGAAGGCAGTGTGCCGGGGGTCGCACGATTTTAGCATTGCATCCGGGGCTTTCTCGGCTTATGGGAACATTTATTCTCTTACCGGTGACACGATATATTTCCCGTCTGGATTTTTTGTAGGGGTTCCGTTCGTTCTCATGGATATTGGCGTTTGCTCGCTGAGCTCCGCAGTTATCTGGTTAGGTCACCGTTACAATCCCACTGCGGCGGAAGCAAGTTTTCAGTTATTCCGCCATGCGCAGTTAAATGCAAGCTGCACGATCGGCATCAATGTCAAAGCCGAAGGGCAATGGAAGTAGGAGGACTTTTTATGATTGACGCAATACAGTATTACAAGGATCACATGAATGATTCAATCGTCGCTCTTGAGGACGCGATCTTCAGGCTGACCGGGGGCGGGGATACGGCAGAGGGAGTCGCCGCTCATTACAATAGCGCCGCTTACGGTTGGGACGTCAAAGATGATATTTTCAAATTGGCGATTCTGCATCTTCTGCTGTTGTCAAAAACAAAGGACGGAATTGACGCCATAGAAATGCTTGCCACCACCGACAAAACTTTATCCGTACCGGGCAAAGCTGCGGACGCGGCGGCTGCCGGGAATCGTTTGGTTTTTGATGAAGGCCGAATCAGCAGTATACAGAAAAGACTGAGTGGTGTGTCCGTCCTCCTGTGGGGGGACCGTAGCGTTCTGACAGACGGAAAAAGTGTAAATTATACTACGGGCGAACTGAAGGACAGCGAAAATGCCTCATATTCTGACTACATAGGGTTGCCGGACGGAATAAGCAGGCTCTGGTACAATCGTCTTATCGTTCCCACTTCTGAGACAAATTCAGGGATCGCGTTTTACGATTCCAATAAAAATTATATCAGCGGCGTCAGTAATGTGACCGGAGGCGAAGGGTACAGCTCGGTATTTTATCGTACCGCAGTCCCCAGCGGGGCGGCATACGCGCGGTTTACTTACGTCAGTTCAGATCTTGCCGGAAGATATCCGCCGTTCTATGTTTCTGTTGACGACAGTCTCGACGGCAGCTTTGCCAGCCTTGAAAAACTTGTCGAGTTCGGACTCGGGCACAATCTCCCGTCCGTTTTTGCAGACGATCAGTGCGTAGAATATGACACCGGCGACGTTATATCTTCCGGCTCTGGGCAATCCGCCACGAATTTCATTGAGATACCCGCTAATGCGGAGAACCTTATTTATATGGATCTTGTCGTAAATGCGGAAGATCCGTCGTCGGGCTTGGCTTTTTACGATGCCAACAGGAATTATATTTCCGGCATTCCCCATAAGACAGGAACCGAAGGGTCCATATCCAGCGAACTGTCGGAAGTGTCTGTTCCTGACAACGCGGTTTATGTCAGATTTTCATATGTGGCATCAAGACTTGCGGATCGTTTTGACCCGTTTATTGCTTGCGTCACATTTAAAAACAGCCTTTTGGACCGTGTTCCAAAGCTTGAGTCTGCGGTGTATGACGGGAACAAAAACGTGGATTTGTCGCGAGCGATGAGCAAGCCTTACACGCTGCCGCTTTACGGCAAAACGTGGGTCACCTACGGGAGTTCGATTTTTCGTATTGTTCCGTTGGATGGCGCACGCAGCGTGAAAATTCAAACCGGCGGGACAAAAACAAGATATATTTTCCTTACGGACGCAGACGGAATCGAAAACAACGCGGAGGCTCACACTCCGGGGACCGCTATTTGTACGGGGGTAAAAGCTTATACAACAGAATCAGTACCCGTTCCGGATGGCGCAACATACATCGGTATCTGGGAGCGTGCTTCCGACGGGACGTCGACTATCCCCGAAAAAGTCTCGCTCTGTTACGGTACAGAGGAAAACAATAAAAAAATCATTTCGGGTCCGATTTTCAATCTGAATTTGTCAAAATCGTCTGATTACACCGATTTAAGCGGTTACGATCCGGACACGCAGACGATACCTTCCGGCACCATCACCCAGAACGGTCTTCTCATGCTCAACGGGTTCGAACACTACGTGACAATCAACAAGTATGCTGTTTGCGACGATGTTTCTTACCGTGCTGATATTCGATTGGGCTCAGAAGGTGTCGGCATCTGCACGCTTGGCACAGCAGATATGCCGGGGGCGGAAACCGATGACAGCGACAAACCGCATGCAACGATTGTGGTTTTCGATTTTACAAACGGGCGGGTTCATTTCAAGACCGGTACGGAAGCAAACAAATATTGCCATGATGGAACGTCTTTGCCTGTGGACGATTACCAGCCATACGGGCTCCCTAATACGATGGTGCATTTATCGGGGACACGCTATCGTATCGAAATCGGAAGAAAAAAAAGATGCCCATACGCCGCAGTATATAATTTGACAACCGGCGACACTTGCTATTATGCCGAATTGCAGGCATACGCGACGACCGCCAGTTATGGCGGGAAAGCGGGCGCTTTATATGATCTTCCAACCTTTGCTGCATTATCCGGTTCCATTACGTTCGAACGGGTCGCGGCGTTTGTTCCCACTGGGGTGCACGTCGCATTCCTTGGCGATTCAAACACTGAGGGGTCTCAAATCGCGTATAAAGACGTCTGGGCCAATCAAATCATATCCGCGATGAACGGCGATGGATTAAACATGGGCCGCGGGGCCGGAACAGTAAAGCACATGATACGGTGCGCGACTGATATTTTGCCGGTCGTTAAACCCAAATACGCGGTCGTTATGATCGGGTCCAACGGAAAAGATACTGTGAACACAGAAACCAATTTCAACGAGCTCAAAACCGCAATAGAAACCGCCGGCGCAATACCGATATTCAACATGTTCCCACGCGGGACAAGTATGATCACCCCGGGGTCTGAGTATAAAAGGAGATCCGATATCATATTAGGACTTGACACGGAGCATCCGAGATTTGATATTGCGACGTCTATTGACCATGACCTGACCAAGGCACAGAATGAAAGTTTGTTCAAAGAGGACCGCCAGCATCTGAACGAAGCTGGTGAAAAGGAAGTTTATTCCGCTTTCATGGCCACGGTCGGGTGGGAATTATCATAAGTAAGGAGGAAACACTATGGGAACTTTTCTGACTGAAGACAGGTCGTTTGAGGCCTGCGGGGTGCACGTCAAGCAGAAAATCCTGCCGTCGAATCTTCGCCCCGGTAAACTTCTGAACACACCGAACCATAGGCCGCTGTGGGTTACGATCCACAACACGGACGACGTCAGAGAGGCCGCCGGAACCAACGACGCGGAACAGTATGCCCGCGCCACCTTCAACGGCAACATGCGGGACGTTTTCGTGCATTTCTACGTTGACGAAACGGACTGCTGGCATCTGCTGCCGCTGAACGAGATCGGTTATCATGCCGGGGACTACTCCAACCGGAACGGCGGCAACTGGACAAGTATCGCGATCGAGATCATCGAGAAGAACGGTACGACTGCGGACGACAAGAAAGCGGAGGACCGGGGGGCTCGGCTGGCCGCATGGCTGCTGCATGAATACGGGCTGGGGATCGACCGGCTGACAACCCATCAGCGCTGGAACGGTAAGAACTGCCCAGTTTTTATCCTGCCCCATTGGAGCGCGTTCGTGAATCAGGTCAAAGCGTACATGGCAGAGATCGAAGCGCAGGAAGCAAAAAAGAAGGCAGATACTGCCGCCCCTGCAACTCCTGCCCCGTCGGGTAAACACTACCGGGTGCAGGTTGGCTATTACAGTGTAAAGACCAACGCGGAAGCCATGCAGAAGAAATTGAAGGCCGCCGGTTTTGACGCGATCATCAAGGAGGAATGATCATGAAAGTAAACATTTTGTGTGCAAGCATCGGCGCGATCGGCGCCGGCATCGCGGGAGCGTTCGGCGGCTGGGACGCGGCGCTGGTAACGCTGATGATCTTTATCCTGGTAGATTATGTCACCGGTTTGCTTGTCGCCGGTGTGTTTCACAAGTCGCCAAAAACGGAAAACGGCGCCCTTGAAAGCAAAGCGGGCCTCAAGGGCCTGCTTCGTAAGGGCGGGATGCTGTTAATGGTTCTGATCGCCTGTCGGCTGGATCTCATGCTTGGCGCGCATTTCATCCGCGATGCGTGTGTGATCGCATTGATCTCAAACGAGGCATTGAGTATTGTGGAAAATCTCGGGTTGATGGGGGTGCCGATCCCGAAACCGTTGATCAACGCGATCGAGGTGCTGAAAGCAAAAGCGAAAGACGAAGAGCAGAAAATCGACGCAGAAAAACCACCTGAGAATTTGGGCGAATAAAAGATTTCTGATCGATCCAATGGGAAGATCGAAATAGTCAGCATGTAGTCAGGTATTCTCACAAACGCTTATATATCAACAACATTCATTTGGTTCGAATCCCGCCTCCCCAGCCAAAAAATGAAATCCCCGTGAGGTCTGAAAATCAACGGAATCGTTGATATATAAGGCCCACGGGGATTTTTTTGTTTTTCCTGTTTTGTGCTGTTTTTGTGTGTTTTTAGCCTGTTATGGTAGTCAGATTGGTAGTCAGCTTCTCCGAGTGATCCGGCGCAAGATAAGCGTCCAATTTGCAGACGGAGGCGGCGCGTTTTGCTTCGCGCAGATGCGTATAGATCTGCAGTGTGGTCTGACTGTCGGCATGCCCGAGCAGGTGCTGCGCCGTCAGCATATCAACATCCGCTTCAAAAAGGATCGTTGCGTAGGTGTGGCGCAGCTCATGGGCGTGGATCGTAAAACCGAGCATTTTTCCATACTGTTCCAACGCATATTCCCAGGCTGCGCGGGTGTAGACGCGGCCGTGATGCGGACAGACCAGCAGCGCGGTGTGTGGCGCCCCAGTCAGCGCTTCCAGCAGCGGCACGGGGATCGGTACCGTGCGGGTTCCGGCATTTGTTTTTGGCGCCTTGACCGTGCAGTTTTTGAAGTTGTATGACTTATTAACAAGTATGGTTCTGTTGGCGAGGTCAACGTCAGACCATGTGAGCGCGGCAAGCTCACCGAGTCGCAATCCCGCATAGATCATGATCAGACAAGGCAGCTGGCATTCATGAGGCGTATTGCGGATGGCAGTCATCTGTGCATCGGTGATGGCGTTCCGGTGGTGTTTCGGCGCGGCGATATTGATTTCGATATAGGCAGACGGGTCATAGGTTATGGCGCGATTTTTAACGGCCAGCGCGAATACGCGACGGATCACCGAGGCGTATTCATTGATCGTCTTTTTTGAAGAGGGCTTCCCTGTGGCAGGATTTCGCTTTGCAATGGCAAGCAGCACGTCTTCCAGATCTGCGGTGCTGATCTGCGTGATATCATATTTGCCGAGCGCCGAGCGCCAGCGTTCTGCGCGAGCCTCACAGGTGGCATGCCATTCTTCCGTCTGGGTCTGCTCCGTACGGGATAAAAAACGATCGATCCAGAATGAGAGCGACGTCGGTTGAGTCAGGTCAACGCCCTTTCCAAGTTCAACGCGTAAGATTGCGAGTTTGTCTTCAACCTCACCCGGCGAACGTCCGTACACGAACCGGTATTTGTTCTTTCCGTCAATCACGCCGACAAGTATTTTTCCTTGGTAACGCCCATCCGGACGCTTTTTCAGTCTTGTTTTTGGCATAAAAACAACGCCTTCCTTTCAAAAAAGTTGACTTTTCCAAAGGACCGGCGTATAATAATTTTGCCGATCCTGATTTTGACGATTGGGTTTTGGTGTTTCCCTCTCGGAGCTGCTACCTCTGGGAGGGATTTTTTTTATTCAGAATTTCGCACGGAGTTCGACCACGCGGCCGATGACGCGGACGGGGAGCTGCTCGACCTGCTCCGGTGTGTAGTTCAGCGGGGGAAAGGTGGGGTTGTTGCCGACCAGCATGACACCGGCGGGGGTTTTATAGAATTTCTTGACGGTGGCGTCGTTTCCGTTGACCATCACCACGGCCACCTGACCGTTGTCGACGGCTTCCTGCTTGCGGACGATCACGACGTCGCCCTCGGAGAATTTGGGCTCCATGCTGTCGCCGCGGATCCGCAGGGCGAAGTATTCGCCGGCACGGGCCATCTCCTCGGAGATCTCTTCCCAATCGAGTACGTCTTGAATAGCCTCCAATGGGATCCCGGCAGGAACGTCGCCGAGGACAGGGACAAGGTAGCGCGTTTGGGAAGACTGCTTATCATTCTCCCATCCCATAATATAACCGGGAGTAGTGTCAAGAGCTTTTGCAAATGCAATAATCTTTGTTTGGTTAATATCTCGAAGCCCCAGTTCGATTTTGTTAACCGCTGAAGCTGTTTTGAATCCAACTTTTTCAGCGAGATCTTGTTGAGACATCCCTTTTTGTTCTCTGAGATATTTGATACGTTCATATATTGTCATTTCAATCACCACCATGAAAATAGCACAAAATAGCCAACTTGTCAACATTTTTTGAAACAAATTCAAAAAAACTATTGACAAATTGGCTAAATTGATGTATTCTTTTGCCGTAGCCAAAATGGCTATTGTTGAATAGGAGGTGATAAGATGCCAACGAACACGTCCAGATTAAAAGCACGAATTGTTGAGATGGAATTGACGCAGGAGCAACTCGCCGCAATGCTGAATATCAGTTATCAGTCATTGTCTTATAAGATCAACAATAAAACGGATTTTAAGGCCAGTGAAATCCTGAAACTGTGCGAATATCTGAAAATCGAGGATAAGGATCAGTATTTTTTTTGCTCATGAAATAGCCAAAATGGCTATTTGTCAAATTAACAGGAGGTGAAAACATGGCAACAAGAAGTGAAGAGATTTTCAAAGAAAGAGAAAAAGCCTCCGACATCGTGCAGTTGTTGGAAGGTTGCACATATGCGGAGGCTTCCCGGATTCTTGAGTGCGCTCAAGGATTATTGCGTTCCTCTGCAGTCGTTACTTCTGTGCATAAAGAATAAGCTCTTCTTTATTGCTCATGTAACGATCGTAGAATTCCTGAATTGTCCAATCAGGATCGCCGGCAGACTGATGCGCTCTCAATTCTTCAAGCGTAAAAACACGCGCAAGATCATTGAGTTCATCAACGGTGATTTCCAAATCCATTTATTCACCCCCTTTCGGGGGCGAGTATAGCACGAAAACCAAAATCAGTCAAACGGAGGTGAAACAAATGGCGACGAAGGCAATCAAGCGCTGGACGGTATATGCGGACTGGGACGCGTTGCCGGTAATGCTGACGATGACGGAGATCTGCGCGGTGCTGAAGATCACCGAGCCGACGGCTCTGAAGCTGTTGAACGGCGGCGAGCTTCCCGGCGTAAAGGTCGGGAACACCTGGCGGGTCAGCAAGGACGCGCTGCGGGCGTACCTCGGCGGCTCGGCCGAACCTGAGGCGTCCGGGCAGATCGAAGCGCTGACAAAGGTCGTGCAGGAGTTGCTGGTAGAGGTCCGGCAGCTCCGGACAAACAAAAACGCCGCCGCGGGGTGAGGGCCCCAGTCGGCGGCAAGCCAAAAATGGTTTGACATTATTCTATCACAAAGAAAGGGAAAAAGCAATGGAAACTTTTGTAATTGTTCTTTATATCGCTTTTCTGCTCGTTTTTCTCGGGGTACCGGCGGCGATCGTACTGATGGACAAGTTCAGCGACCGGTTTCACGCCTGGCTCGCCAAGCGGATCCGAAAGGCCCGGCGGGATCTCGCTGCCTGGCTGCTTGCCCCGGAAGGCCTCACCGTGCGCCCTCTGACAGAGACCGAAACGGCGCTGGCGCCGGTGACGGCGCCGGTGGACGGAGACGAGCTGCTGGATATGCTCGGGAGGTGGAGCGCGTGAAATTCACATACACATTCGACCAGCTCCGCGATATCGAAAAAAACCAGCCCCTAATGTACATGAATTATAAGTGGTCTGTCGAGAATTTCGGTCCGATCAATCAAAGCCGTTACTTTACCGCCGACTACGGCGTGATCGAGGCGGACAGCGAAAAGGCCGCCTGTGAAAAGCTGTTCAACATGTACAACAGCGACGCCATGCCGATCGGTTACACCGGCAGGACCATGTCGGTCAGCGATATCGTTAACCTGTGGGACTACGACAACGAAGAAGCGCCAAAGACGGCCTGGTTTTGCGACAGCTTCTGTTTTGTGAAGCTGGAAGAATCAGAGGAGGAAGACAATGAAAGGCGTTGACAGATACTACGACGACTATAATCCGGGGCCTCATGCCGCCGCCGGGATCTATCAGGCGGATTATTTCCGTGAGAATCTGCAGGAGCTGCTGAAACTGAAAAATATGACGCAGGCAGAAGCGGCAAAGCGGTGTGACATGTCACAAGCGGTTCTGTGGAACTATCTGGAAGGTAAAAGCGAACCGGGCCTATATAATTTCACCAGACTGTGCGAGGGGCTGGAGGTTGAGCCCAACTGGCTGCTGGCAAAACATGAGCCGATCAGAAAAGGGAGGAGCGACCGATGAAAACAAGAAAAGGTCTGCGGCAGGATCTGAATAACGCGGAGAGGGAGATCGTCCGGCTGAAGAACGCGGTCAGCCGGCTGGAAACAGAAAACGAGCTGTTGCGAGGCAATTTGGCACGGATAAACCAGCAAAATGAGGCGGCGCGGACGGCAACGAAGACAGCCAGACAGGCGGCAGAGGACGCCCTGCAGGCGGAAGCGGACGCTCGGAATCTGGTTGACAAGCTGCTGTACATCAACGACGTACTTTGCGCCGAGCTGCAAGACTGCGACCGCTGTATCGACACGGTGCGCATGGGGCTGGAACAGAAAAGCGCCCGGGCCGAGCTGCTGAACAGAATCAAAGGGCCGCTGGTATGAAATATTACTATAACGGCAAGCTGCTGTTTGTCGACATGGTGACGCCGTACCGATTCGCGGTGGTGGAGGGCGACCGGGTGATAAGCACCCAGCAGACCCGCCGCGGCGCCGAAATCATGGCCGAGGCCCAGCGCCAAAGCCGCCGGGAGTTCATCCGGCGCCTGCAGGGCGCGCTGGATCTGGACGAAGTGACGCGCATGCAAGATTCAGACGGCAGACTGTTTCGGTCAATCCGGGAGGATTACCCCACACCAAGCGCCATCCACGCGGCCATCCAGCGGCAGAAAAAGACGCTGGCGAGCATCCGGGTGGAGCCGCTTGAAATCAAAGATTAAACAGAAGCTATAAAAACAGGAGGAAATCATGGGTACTATCATTATTAAAAATCTGTCTACCATCAAAGACACGCTTGCTGTGAGCATGGTTTATGATATCGTCGCAGGTGCGGATGAAGAGATTCTCATATCCAACGCTGACGCACTGGGTGTGGATGTGGGAATCCGCAATGACGAGGTGCAGGACGCCAAAGTGATCACCATCACCGACAGGGACTGAAAAATGGCAACACAAATCAGTCTTTTTGATTCAGTGATCGTTGATAATTTCGCCGGGGGCGGCGGGGCCTCTACCGGGATCGAGCTGGCTACCGGTCGCCCGGTGGATATCGCCATCAACCACAATGAGAGTGCCATCATGATGCACCGGCGGAACCACCCTTACACAAGACACTATCAGGATGACGTTTGGATCCTCGATCCGCGTAAACTGACAGGAGGCAGACCGGTACATATCGCATGGTTTTCCCCGGACTGCAAGCACTTTTCCCGCGCCAGCGGCGGCGCGCTGAAGGATCGGAATATCCGGGGCCTTGCGTGGGTTGCCGTGAAATGGGCCGGACTGGTGCAGCCGGACATTATCATCGTAGAAAATGTACCAGAGTTTCTGACTTGGGGGCCGGTTCGCAAGGGTAAACCGGTAAAAAGCAAAGCCGGGCAGACCTTTGCCCAGTGGAAAAAGCAACTGGAAGATCTCGGTTACGTAATCGAGTACCGGGAGCTGTGCGCAGCGGATTATGGCGCTCCGACGATCCGCACCCGTCTTGTGATCGTTGCCCGCCGGGACGGCAGGCCAATCGTGTGGCCGCAGCCGACGCACGGCCCGCGTGACAGCGCCGCCGTGAAGGCCGGTGAGCGGAAACCGTGGCGGGCCGCGGCGGAGATCATCGACTTTTCCCTCCCGACATACTCCATTTTTGAGAGCAAAGAGCAAATCAAGGAAAAATACGGCGTGAAGGTGCAGCGCCCGCTGAAGCCGAACACTATGAAACGTATCGCCCTCGGCACGGATAAGTTTGTCATTCGGGAGAAAAACCCGTTTATTGTCAACCACAAATTTGATAACAAGCCGGAGAACGTCAACAATCCGTTATCTACTGTGACGGCAGTGGGATCTCATGAATTGATAAATCCTGTTGTGTCGCCTTATGGGATCGAATGTAACCATACCGGCGATGGACATATCAGCGATTTGCGGAATCCGGCAGGGACGGTGACGGCAAAATGCACAGCCGGAAAGGCCGACGTGAAGCTGGCGCCGTTCCACATGCACAACAACGAAAATGCGCGTGGGACGGATATTCGGGAGCCCGTCAATACGGTGACTTCCGCCGGCGGCCAGATGTTGGTCACGCCTGCGCTGATCCAGTACCACGGCGAGCAGTCTGAAAATGAAGTTCGCGGACAGGACCTGCGTGATCCTCTCATGACGGTGGACGCCTCCAACCGCTACGGCCTGATGGCGCCGATTCTAACGGAATACTACGGCAACGGACAGCCGCTTGATCTCCTTTCTCCTCTGCATACTGTCACGGTCAAGGACAGAGAAGCACTGACCGCTGTATATATCGACAAGTATTTCGCCGGTGGATATAAAGGTTGCGGGAATAGCGCAGAAGAACCTCTAACGACAATTACCGCAGAACCACGGCAGAGTATCATCGTTTCGCATATCTCAAAATTCTACGGCGGGGTCGTCGGATCAGAGGCAACGTCGCCGCTGCCAACCGTGACTGCGGTTGATCACAATGCGCTGACGGTTTCTCATCTGGCCCATTTCAAGGGTCAGAACAAGGGACAGGACTGCCGGAAACCTCTTATGACGATTACAAGCGCGGACGGACAGTTTGCAGAGATCCGCGCAATGATCGTCAAATATGACGGGCAAACCGATCTCGGTTACTGGCCGCAGGTGCGCGAGCTGCTGAACAAATATACTGACTGGTGTATCTACGACGACGAGGTTCTGCTGCTGTGGATCAGAGGCGCATGGTATTTTATCAGTGATATCGGGCTGCGGATGCTGACGCCGCGGGAGCTGTATAACGCCATGGGGTTCCCGCCGGACTACATCATCGACAGGGACGTCACAGGCAAAAAGATCAGCCGTGCCGATCAGGTGGCAAGATGCGGCAATGCGGTTTGTCCTCCGCTGGCGGCCGCCGTGGTCAGGGCTAATTGCCCGGAGCTGTGCCCGGGAGAAATCACCACCATGAAGCAGTTGCATGAATATATGACTGCATAATTTGAAGGGAAACATCAAATGAAAATCGACAAAACTTATATTTCATCAAAACTGAAGTTGCTTAAGGACATTGTTCCGAAGGGAGCGACGCTGGGGCCTAACGGGATCCTCGTGGACGGTAACACGTTGACGGCGGACAGCCCGGATATCGCGATCTGCGCGATCCTGAACACGGACACGGAAGAGCGTTTCATCCTTCCCATCAAGGCCATCGATTATATCAACAGTCTGCCGTCGGGGGACGTGACGATCACCGGCGACGACAATGTCGTGACTGTGAAGAGCGGCGCGGGATCGTGCAAATTTCAGACCGTCGCGCCGGAGTGTTTCGTTCAGTATAACAAATTCGCACTGAAAGACGGTACCGATTTCTTCTTTGAGGCGTCCACGCTTTTCTCCCGGATTAGCAAGGTGCTGTTTGCCTGCAACCCGGCCGCCACACAGGCAAGCGCCAAGGGCGTCAACGTGGAGGGCGACGGTGTCAACCTCAATCTTGTGGCCATGGACGGCTACCGCTGCGCATGGGCGCAGTTGCAAAGTGATACGGGGGCAAAGGCGATCATCCCCGCAACCGCGTTGCGGAAGGCTCTCTCTCTGGGCATGGTCGGCGACGTCACGTTGTCAGTGGAAAAGGACAAGGTGGTTTTTACCTCCGGCGAGTATCAGATGTCGACAAAACTGATCAATACATCGTATATCGATTATCAAAAGGTTTTCGACATCGACCCGGTGGTCATGGTGAGCGTCAACGCGAAAGATCTGGCGGAAACGCTGGCACGGACGATTATTATTTGCAACGGTATGCCGGCTCCCGTGGTGATCTCTTGCGAAGAGAATGAAAACGAGCTGCTGGTGACCTGCAAGACGGTGGTCGCAGATTTCAGCGAAAAGGTACCGGTTGCGCGTGAGCGCGCGGGACGGCTGTGGTTTGCCGTCAACGGCAAATATATGATCGACGCGCTGAAACAGTTCGGCGACAACAGCGTAACGATCTGCTGGCAATCGGAATATTCCGCCGTGACGATCAGCAACGAGCTGCTGAAAACGCTGGTTTTGCCCGTGAGGATTAAAAATGACTTACTCTGAGTTTTTGCGGTCAAAGGTGATCACTGCGAAGGATAGCGGTTTCGACATTGAAGATGAAGATATCACCCCCGTGTTGAAGCCGCACCAGCGGGACGCGGTGCGCTGGGCAGTTAAAGGCGGCTGCAGGGCCCTGTTTGAATCCTTTGGCCTCGGCAAAACTGTGCAGGAGCTGGAATTCTGTCGCCTGACGGCAGAGCATGAGGACGGAAAAGCGCTAATCGTGCTGCCGCTGGGCGTCAAACAGGAATTCGCCCGGGACGCCGTTGAGCTGCTGAACATGGCCGCACCGGTTTACGTGCGCACGGCTGCGGAAGTGGAAACCTGCACGGCGCGGATCATGATGACTAATTACGAGCGCGTCCGTGACGGAGATATCGACCCATCCGTTTTCTGTACGGTCTGCCTGGACGAAGCCTCCGTCCTGCGCGGTTACGGAACAAAGACCTATCAGACGTTCCTGCCGAAATTCCGCACCGTGAAATACAAGATGGTGGCCACGGCGACGCCTGACCCGAACCGATACAAAGAGATCATCCATTACGCCGGGTTCCTCGGCGTGATGGACACCGGACAGGCGCTGACGCGCTTCTTCCAGCGGGACAGCACGAAGGCGAACAACCTGACGCTGTACCCGCATAAGGAAGAAGAGTTCTGGCTGTGGGTATCGAGCTGGGCGCTGTTCCTGCAATCGCCCGCCGATCTCGGATATGACGCAACCGGCTATGAACTGCCGCCGATGGAAATCCGGTATCACAAAATTACCACTGAAACGACCTACGATTGCGAACGGGACGGTCAGATCCGGATCGTCGCCGACGCTTCGGAAGGACTGACGGCAGAGGCGCGGGAAAAGCGCTTGTCGCTGACGGCGCGGGTGGCGAAAATGAAAGAGATCGTGGACGCGGCGCCGGAAGATCATTTCATCCTGTGGCACGACCTGGAGGATGAACGACGCGCCATCAAGTCGGCGCTCCCGGAGGCGGTGGAGGTTTACGGCTCGCAGGATCTGGACGAAAAAGAGCGGCGCGTGATCGACTTCGCAGACGGGAAATTCCGGCTGCTCGCCACAAAAAAAGAGATCAGCGGGCAGGGCTGCAACTTCCAGCGCCATTGCCACCGGGCGATTTTCGTGGGGATCGACCATAAATTCAACGACTTCATTCAGGCTATACACCGTATTTACCGCTTTTTACAGACCGAAAAGGTGATTATCGACATCATCTACACGGAGAAGGAAAGCACGATACTGGAAGACCTGATGGCCAAGTGGGAGCGCTATAAGCACCAGGCAGAAAAGATGCAAGAGCTGATCAAAGCCAATGGCATGAGCAATTCCCTCATTATTCAGAAAATGCAAAGGAGTATCGGCGTGGAACGCATGGAAGTGACAGGGCAGTTTTACACTGCCGTCAATAACGATTGTGTGGAAGAGGTCAAACGGCTGCCAGATAACTCGGTCGATCTGATCCATACCTCGATCCCGTTTTCAAATCACTACGAATATACGCCCTCTTATAATGACTTTGGCCATAATGAGGACAACGACGCTTTTTTCGGTCAGATGGACTTTCTGACGCCGGAGCTGCTTCGGGTGCTCAAACCCGGCCGTGTGGCCGCTGTTCACGTCAAAGACCGGATCCTGTTTGGCAACGCCACCGGCGACGGTATGCCAACGGTGGACCCGTTCAGCGAGATGACCGTCTTTCACTTCATGAAACACGGTTTCCGGTATATGGGCCGGATCGTTGTTCTGACGGACGTCGTTCGGGAAAACAATCAGACATATCGGCTCGGATGGTCAGAGCAGTGCAAGGACGGCACAAAGATGGGCGTCGGCTGTCCGGAATACGTGCTGCTGTTCCGCAAACTGCCGACAGACACCTCCAGGGCCTACGCCGATTTGCCGGTCACGAAGTCGAAAGAGGAATACACCCGCGCACAGTGGCAATTGGACGCGCACGCATTCTGGCGTTCATCCGGGGACCGGCTGCTGTCAAAGGACGAGATCAAACGGATCCCGATCGACAAGCTCCAGCACGTCTACGAGAAGTATTCCAAAGAGAACGTATATGACTATGAACAGCACGTCACCCTTGCAAAAGAGCTTGACAAAGAAAACCGCCTGCCGGCCACGTTTATGGTGGTGGCGCCGGGAAGTTGGAGCACGGAGATCTGGGACGATATCGTTCGGATGCGGACGCTGAACACCAGCCAAAGTCAGAAGCGGCAGGCGCTGCACGTCTGCCCGTTGCAGCTGGATATCATCGAACGGATTATCAACCGATATTCCAACCCGGGCGAGCTGGTGCTGGATCCATTCGGCGGTCTCATGTCTGTGCCGTATATGGCGGTTAAAATGGGCCGCAGAGGCTACGGCGTGGAGCTCAACTCGGATTATTTTCGTGACGGCGTCGCCTACCTGCAGGCCGCAGAGGACGAAAAGGAGCAGCCGACGCTGTTTGATTTTGTCGGGTGAGCTGCTGGGGAGGAAAACATGAAAATCCCGGATGAAATATTTGAAAACCGCTGCCGCTACTGTATACACGGTTCACCTGAAGCAGGAAACAAGGATATTCGAAAAGAGTGGATTTTTTCACAGTTTTACAGGAAAGATCTGTCCTGTAGAATATTCGGGATCAGCCGATTTGACGAAGTGCCGGGAGAATGCCTCAATTTTTCTCCACACCATATCTTCGGAATCTGCTATACATGCGAATATGACAATTGTTTTCATGAACCAACATACTGCAAGAGAGCAGAACAACCGAATAAACGGCAGGTTTTCATTGGAAACGGTGGTTTAGGTGGAGCTCACCATCCGAATTACTGGAAGAATCACGTTTTAAGTACATGTGACGCCTACATGCCGAATCATAACTGGCTTGACATTATGTGCCGGGAAGCAGCAGACGGAAAGATCCCGAGGAACTTTGACCCGGAAACGATGAAACCTGTGGGTCATGTAATGGAGAATGAAACCGCACAGAAGTGGGCAGAGATTGACAGACAGCGGACGGCAGAAAAAGAGTCGAAACAAAATACAGAAGAGAAAACTGAAATCTACCAACCTTCGCTGTTTGATTTAGAAGGCAAATAAGGAGAATTCATGAGAGTAAAACGATTAGAAAAAACTCAGATCAGAATAGAAAGCATTTCATGAAAAAAAGAGCAGGTCGCCGCGCTCACGGTGATCTGCTCCCGGAGACGGCCTTCGCCGCCCGCCTGAATACATAACCATTATATTATAACGGCGGCGAAAAGTCAATTCTTTTTTGAGTTCGGCACGATACGCGCCGAGCCTTGAAAAACAACGGCGGGGACGCCGTTTCCGGCCTTGTAATGTATCATATCAATTCAACGTAAACGAGAAAGGAAAAAACAAAATGACTTTTCAATCACCTACAAAACAGTCAAAGTCAAGTCATGTCATATCACCCGAATATTATGCGGCGGTTGCGGCGAAGATTGAAGCTGAATGTTTCCCGGAGGAATGGGCCGCGCAGGTGGAGACGGTGATCAGGGTAATGATGGACGTGTTCCTTGCGCCGGATAGTGACCGCGTGCGGATCGGCGGGATCAGGCGTGACTTCGCTGAGGTAAAAGAGGCATATAAACACCTTACCCACGAAGATGTAGACAACGTGATCCGGAAGATCATAGATGAAGGTTACAGACCGGTACACATTGAAGCATATTACAGGGCTGCATTGTTCAACGAGGCAAGAGAAGCTGCCGGACGTACAGAACTGGCGCTGCTGAGGGATGGGCTGCTATGACGAACAGAGAAAAACGGACCATTGCCGGGCCGCTGCTGGAGGTCGATATCTATCCGGTATGGGACGATGGGAGGAGGATCCCGGAACGGGCACCGAAAACGAAGCCGACGACAGAAGCCCAGCGGAAATACAACGAGGAGCAGGCCCGGCGGAAGTTGATTATGCGGGTCAACGCCAATTTTACAACAGCGGATTACTGGATGTCGCCGACGTTCTATTCGCAGTTAGCGCCGCAGGATCCTGCAGAAGCAAAAAGGTATCTGACAAACTATATCCGCCGGGTGCGGGCGGCCCGGGAAAAGGCGCTGAAAGAATGCAAGGAACAGCTGACGGCGGCCAAGGCGGCGCTGCAACAAAGCCGCGAGCTCTCGGAAACCGGCGAAAAAAGGGCAGTAAGGGCGGCGTCGTATCTGAAGGACGAGATCAAACGGTTGACGAAAAAGGTCAAACAGCTAAAAAAGCCACTGAAATACTATTACTGTATCGAGCAGCAGGTTTATAAATCCGGCCCGAACGCAGGGAGGAGCAACTGGCATTTTCACATGTTTATTTCCGGCGGGCTGGACAGCATGGAAATGGAAGAGCTGTGGGACAAGGGGATCAAGGTCAATTGCCGCAACTTCAACCCGGAGCGCTTCGGCCCGGAGGCAGCGGCGCGGTATATGGGCAAAGAGTCTGCGAACGGGCGCCGGCGCTTCGGGTGCAGCCGCAACCTGAAAAAGCCGGACGAGAAGATCCGGGACGGACACTTCACCCGGCGGCAGGTGGAGAAGATCGCCACCCAGCGCGTGGATGAGGCTGCCTGGTGGGAGCGTAAATATCCGGGCTACCGCCTGCTGCGGACCAACTGTCGTTGGAATGAGTACAATTCCAACTGGTACGTGACGGCGGTGATGTATAAGACGGACGCCGACCCACCGGCGTGGAATTGCGAGGTGATACAATGACGATTTATGTGGAAACACTGAGCGATGTTACTTGTCGCGATTGCAAGCAATTCGAGATTATCCAGCAGACCGTATTCGCAGACGGAGAAATAGCGGAAAGATTTTATCAATGCAAAAACCTCGGACTGTGCAGAAAAATTCACAAGCAGATCAAAGAGTCACAGCATTACAGGTGAGAAGAAAAAGGGAGTGAGTATCGTGACAACAGAAGCAAAAGATCTGCTGCGGAACGCGGTAAAAATCTACAGATCAAAAGAAATACTTCCGGCAATAAAGGAAGAAATGCTGGACGGGGATCTGATCCACTACATTCAGGAAAACTTTATCGCGAAAGTCGTGCGGCAACAGGATCAAATGATGATCGACGCCATAAAGCAGGCAGTCGATGAAGGACTCGTCCACACCGCCTACATGATTGACAGGGATTATATTCAGGAGCTTTTCACAAGAATGGAGCCAAGGGCCGTGTTGTTTAAAAATAATGGAGTGGGAACGTGCCCTTGCTGCGGGATGGATATATACAAAGGCTTTAATCAGCAGTATTGTGAATTCTGCGGGCAGGCGATCGCGTGGGAGATAACGCCATGACGTACAGAGAGCTTTATCGTTACAAGGATCTGCGTAAGGATATCGAAACAATAGAGCAGGAGCTCGATCTGATCGGGTATCTGAAGGGCGTGGATTATTCCGCGGCGCGCGTCAGCAGCGGAGGCGTCGGGGATCCAGTCGCTGCGCTGGCAGCCAAGCGCGAAAAGCTGGTGAATAAGTTAAACGCCAAGAAGCAGGAGGCCCAGCGGCAGATCATAAGGATCGAGCGCTTTATCGACGGGATCCGTGACGAAGAGGTGCAGGGATTCTTCCGGGAACATTTTATCCTGCTGATGACATATGAGGAGATCGGGCAGGCGCATCACTACGATCGGACAACGGTATCGAGAAAAATCCGCGCTTACGTCACAGATTGCCCACAATGCCCGTGAAAACTGCGCTATACTGTAGAATGAGAAAGATCAGGTGAGAGCATGAAGCCGTGGGCGGAGGCGTTCTACAAGTCGAAGGACTGGCAGAAATGCCGAGCTGCTTATATCGCCGAGCGGTTACTGATCGACGGCGGTCTGTGCGAAGAGTGCCACGAGCGCGTTGGCGTGATCGTACACCACAAGGAAACGCTGACGGAGCTGAATATAGGGGATCCGGAGATCACCTTGAATCACGAGCTGCTGGAGCTGGTGTGCAAAGAGTGTCACGATCAGTTCGAGGGGCACGGCGTGACGAAAAGCGGGATCCTGCCGTTGATTCGCTTCGGCTCGGACGGTCAGCCTATTGTGGATACTCCCCCCTGTCGCAACCGCCCAGCGGGATATCTCCGTAC
>Ga0326512_10000491_pt1 | contig 34987 bp, 29 predicted proteins | sample 1_2617_0518_D_FD_203652 | JGI IMG/M metagenome (GOLD analysis project Ga0326512, IMG submission 203652) | Bovine rumen microbial communities from UC Davis, California, United States - 1_2617_0518 | ecosystem: Host-associated > Mammals > Digestive system > Stomach > Rumen | place: USA... | reverse complement strand
AATATACTGTAGCTGATATCAACATGAATGACCTTAGAACTTATTTAAATAATGCAAAGAAGGCAGGAAGAATCACATTTGAATCAGATGATCCGGAAGTGGTAATGAATAAGCTGGAGCTTTTTGCTTCTGATGGTATCCATTTATTAAATGCCGGAGCTGCTCTTTTCTGTGATATAGATGACACAGATGTGCAAATGGCAAAGTTTGCTACGGATGTTAAAGCAACATTTACTGATATTCGCAGGGTAGATAAAGGTTCTATTATTGGAATGAGTAAAATTTGTGAGCAGTACATTATTGATGCTATGGATTGGAAAGCGGATATAGTGGGACTTAAGAGAGTTGAAACTCCGGAAATTCCTGTTGAGGCTATCCGTGAAGCTGTAATTAACTCATATGGACATCGTGTATATAATAATGGTCAGAATAACGAGATAGATGTATTCAAGGACAGAATAGAGATACATACTACAGGAGGATTCCCCAAAGGGCATAAACCGGAAGAATATCTTGATGGTAATAAAAAGCCTATCCGCCGTAATAGAAAAATTACTGGCGTATTGTATTTTTCAAAGGATATGGAAACCTTTGCAACCGGACTTAAAAGAATCAAGGATCTTTGTGATGAAGCAGGCTGTAAGGTTGAGTTCCGGACGGAGAAAGATGACTTTGTAGTTGCGTTTTATAGAAACCTTCGAGAAACTTGGATGCAGAACTTGGATGGTACCAACCAAGTTACCAACCAAGATAACGGCCGAGATGTCACTCAAGACCCCGTAATCAGTGAATCTGATAGAGAACAAGTAATACTTGACTTTTGCGATGTACCAAGGAGCAGAGAGGAAATACAGGAACGGATTGGCATTAGCAACAGAGGCCATTTTAGAACAAAGATCCTCAATCCATTACTTGAGAGCGGAAAACTGGTTCGAACAATTCCTGATAAACCGAATAGCAGAAATCAGAAATATGTTGCATCAAAATAACTCATGTCAACAAAATGTCAATAAAAAGTGTCAAAACACAAAATAATACCTGGAATATTTGGAAAAAGCATACCATATATTCTAAAATGGAGAATTAACAGATACTATATATAGTATCAACTAAAGATTCTCTATAACGACAAAGTTGCCTTAAAGAAAGGATATCTTCATCAGCCAAATCTGTTGTTGTAAATCTGCCAAAACGAATTACTTCGGCTATTAGAAATGAATCCTTGGAATCATTTTTGACCTGTCTGATATAAAAGTTCCTAAAGCAATCTGATTGTATTGGATTAATAACATAGATAGTATATTTGTGTTCTTTTAAAAATGAATAAATGGTATACCAGTAGTGGACGGTAGCTTCTAGTCCGAAAACAAGATCATTTGATTTGGTGTTGATGTGAATGTACTCGAGGAGTTTGACTGCTCCTTTATGATTGCTTGGAAAGCGAAGTGATTTGCATACCTGATTTCCGGATTGGTCAACTATAGATGCTTCATGATGGTTTTTGCCGATATCGATGCCGATATAATACATAGAACGTCTCCTTTCAAAAAATGGGTTAATATTTGATTAATAGATAGAATCCTGCTGCTCTGAGAGGTTACAACCTAGTTCGAGATACGAAGTGCAGATAGACTGCCAACATCCAGCTAATACGTAACATCCTGCAAAGAGAGAAGGGACAGTCTCACGGGAACGAGGTCAAAATATAATGCCTCAAGGGTGGAGACGTACACCTCTATCTATTACAGAATGATTATCCAATAGGACAGCAGATGAATCAATATGGATGATTCTGATCTACCTCTTTAGCATACTAGGGTGGAAGAATATATAAAAATATTCCGTTAGAGGATGGTGCACAAAAGCTTCCAGAAGTGGTGAATTATAAAGAATATGATGTAAATCCATATGTTAAAGGACAAAATCGAGGAGCAGAAAGGTTTGTACAAAATACAATTTCCTGATGAAGTAAAAAGTTTGTTTAAACAGGTATTTCCTATATCAGAAGGGTTTTATAATTGGCGAGACTTTTCTGCGAAAAATGTTGATTTTATATTCACGGGATTGATATTATTATTTATGGAGAATCATTGGATGATTATTTAAATATTGAATTTGGAGAAAAGACCCAATCGGATATTAACTTTTATAATGTTTGTAATGTCCCGTTTTGGTCAGAAGTTATGTGAAACATATATTGCAGCATAGTCAAGTAAATGGACACGTTTCTAAAACGAATTGAAGGAGGCTCAATAATTTAAAAATAAAATTGATTACTTTTTTAGAGGCCAGCATTATGCATGATTGTGCCGATACTATATTTATGCTCTTAAGGGCTAAGGATATAAAATAACATCAAAGAGGTGAATAGCACACATGCTATTCACCTCATATTTTTAAGGATATAAGTTTAGTTTCCTTTTTTCTTTTGCTGATGAGCAATTAATTTAAGGGCTTTCATGCGAGGGAGCTTGTCAGAAAATGAAACGGCTGCTTTCATATAATTTGTAGGAATTATGATGAGCTTTCCTTTTGACATACCTTTAAGGGCACTCTTTACGCATGCTTCAGGGCTGATGCCGTCAAGTGAGAAAGATACACCGGCTGTGTTGTTGAAATTTGTGTCAACAGGGCCAGGACAGAGGGCTGAAATGTGTACCTTGCTCTTTGCCTCTTTTAATTCTTCACTTATGGCACTGGTCAGGCTTACAACATATGATTTTGTTGCGTAATAAGTTGCCATGAAAGGGCCGCCAGGAAGTAGGCCAGCGCTTGATGCCACATTAAGTATGTAACCTTGATCATGAGCTTTCATATCTTTGAGCACAGATTTAGTTAAGATGTGAAGAGCACGGATATTAACATGAATCATATCTAAGTCTTTGTTTAAGTCAGTCTCGTCAAATACTCCTAAATCGCCAAAACCAGCATTGTTGATAAAGAGATGAATTTTATATGTTGAAAGTCTATGGGATAGCTCAATCACTGAGTCTAAATCTGACAAATCACAAGGGATAATTTCAACATTTGTATTTAATTCCTTCTTTAACTCTTCAAGAGCGATTGTATTTCTGGATATAAGAATAAGGTCGAAACCTCTGCTGCTTAGTTGTTTGGCAAATTCACGACCTATGCCGGAACTTGCGCCTGTTATGCAAGCTAATTTCATAAAAAAACTCCTTTCAAAACCTTGCCTATTACAAAAGTAGTGTATAATAATAAATGTTTGATTACAAGCATTAAGCAGGAAGGAAGATGATTATGTTTGAAGAGGACAGATTTATATGTAAAACAGTATTTGACATAAATAAGATTAAAGATATTATGAGAGCGAAAAATTATGGGGATAAGGACTATATGAAAAAGAAAATCACTTTTAACGGTGGTGGTTTGGTCCTTTTACTTACTGCTTTTAGTATGATGGCTAGAAATATGACAGGAGATTTAAGAGTTAATACCTTGATAACACTGCTTCTTGCGGCTGTTGGAACTTACTTGCTGTATTTTGGCATGAAAAAAATGGATATTAAAGATTTGGATGAGCTTGAGAAAAATTATGCTGAATCATTGGGGAAGGTTTATAAGTACTATTTGGGCGAAAATACGCTTGATGTTATGATTGAAGTGGAAAGTAAGGCTGAAAATGCGGGTGCTGAAATAACAGAAGGCTTTGATTTATCGATTCCTTATGATCAGGTGGTTTATACAAGAGAGGATGCCTTAAATTTCTTTTGCTTTATAGATGAGAAAAATTGCTTTATTCTTGATAAGAAAGAAATTAATAAGGAAAATTTTAAGCAGTTAAAAAATTGCCTGCAAAAGGATATTAAGTGTCCGTCATAGATTGACAAATGTCCACGAATGATAGATAATACTTAAGTTGTCAAGGATACTGGAAAAGAAACGGAGGAATGTCAATGGATAATATTGAGATGATGGAACTGACCACAGTAGAAAAAAGTGCATTTGATGATTTGGTCAAAGAGGCAATGAGGTCAGGCTCAATTGATCAAAGTCTCTATGCAGAATATGATGTAAAAAGAGGACTCCGTGATAGTAATGGTAACGGTGTACTTACAGGTCTTACTGAAATATCAGATGTTACCGGTACTCATGTCGTCAATGGTAGAAAGATTCCTGTAGATGGCGAGTTATATTTTCAGGGATATAATGTTGCTGAGATGATAGAAGGTTTCGGTGATACAAAATATAGATACGAGGAAATTGCATATCTCTTGCTATTTGGTAAGCTTCCTACTAAGGAGCAGCGCAAGAATTTTATACATATATTGACCGATTTGGAAGAGCTGTCTGGAGCCTTCATCAGAGATGTAATTATGAAGGCAACTAGTGCGAATTTGATGAATACACTGATGAAGAGTATTTTGAGTCTTTATTCTTATGATGAGAACCCGGATGATATCTCAGTTCCGAATGTTTTGAGACAGTCTCTTCAGTTGATTGCCAAGATGCCTTTGATTTCAGTATATGGATATCAGGCATACCGTCACTATAAGCTTGACGGAACACTTATGATTAAGAATCCAAGAAAAGATTATTCTATAGCAGAGAATCTTTTGTATATGATGAGAGATGATGGCCAGTTTACAGAGCTTGAGGCTAAAGTTCTTGATATTTGCCTTATTCTTCACGCTGAGCACGGTGGTGGAAATAACTCTACTTTTACATCTCACGTTGTAACATCTTCTGGAACAGATACATATTCAGCAATTGCAGCTTCAGTTGCTTCTCTTAAGGGACCTAAGCACGGTGGTGCTAACTTGAAGGTTCAGAATATGTTTGCCGATATAATGGCAAATGTTAAGGATTGGACTAACAAAGATGAAGTTAATGAATATCTGACAAAGATAATTAACAAAGAAGCATTTGACAAGGCTGGACTTATATATGGTATGGGCCATGCGGTATATACCCTCTCTGATCCTAGAGCGGTTATAATTAAAAAATTTGCTAAGGAGTTGTCAAAAGAGAAGGGTATGGAAGAAACATTTGACCTGTATGAGCTTGTTGAGAAGGAGGCACCAGCAATTATCATGGCTAAGCATCAGATGTTTAAGCCTGTATGTGCTAATGTTGACTTCTATTCAGGTTTTGTTTACTCTATGCTTGGAATTCCTGAAGAGCTCTTTACACCTATGTTTGCCACTGCGAGAATTACTGGTTGGTGCGCACACAGACTTGAGGAGTTAGTTAATGCTGGAAAGATTATCAGACCAGCTTACAAATATGTGGGCCATCACAGACCATACTGTGATGCAGATCACAGAGATAATCAGCAGTAAGATTCAAAATTATTGTTAAAAAGGAGTAATATGTCACAGTACGAAGTTAAAACACTTGATCATCCGATTGATGCGGTCGTTGAGGTTCCAGGTTCTAAGTCTATCACTAATCGTGCTCTTTTTATGGCAGCAATGTCAAAGAGTGGTTGTGAGCTTAATGGACTTGCATTTAGCGATGATTCAAGATATTTTTTGAATTGTTTAATTTCGCTGGGCTTTGTTATCGAGGTAAATGAGGTAGATAAGTATGCTAAGATCGAGGGATATGGCGGACAGATTCCTAAGATTTCAGCTACTATTAATGTAGGTAGCGCAGGCACGGGAGCTAGATTCCTGACTGCGCTTCTTGCGGCTTCCGATGGTGAGTACGTAATTGAGGCCTCTGAGCAGATGAAGAAGAGACCTATGAAAGCACTTTTTGATGCCTTGATTGAGCTCGGCGCTGAATTTGATTTCCTAGAGAAGGAAGGTCATCTGCCTGTAAGGGTTAGAGGAGCTTATCATGGCGGACGCACGGCAAATGCTGAGGTTCACATAGACATCAGTGAAAGTACCCAGTTCCTGAGCGCCCTTATGATGATTGCACCAGTCCTGAAGGAAGGTCTCACAATTAAGATTACAAGCAAGAAGACAAACGGCTCGTATATTGAGATTACAAAGCATATGATGGCCCAGTTTGGCTGCCATGTAGAGCACGATGGAAATATTATCAGGATTGGTAAGCAGGACAAATACGTTGCTGATTCATATCAGATTGAGCCGGATGTGTCAGGTGCTTGCTACTTTTATGCGGCAGCGGCTCTGCTCGGTGGTAGTGTCACTGTTCTTAATGTTCACAGCAATTCTATGCAGGGCGATTATAGATTTATAGATCTTTTGTCTAAGATGGGCTGCTCTTATGTTGAAAAAGCAGAGGGTATCTGCCTTACGGGACCAAAGGATGGAATTCTTCACGGAATTGATATTGATATGAATGATTTTTCAGATCAGTCAATGACTTTGGCTGCTATTGCCCCTTTTGCAGATTCAGACACTTATATCAGAAACATAGGTCACATAAGACTTCAGGAGTCAGATAGAATCAAGGCTATAGTTACTGAACTTAGAAAGCTCGGGATAAATGTGGAGGAAGAGGAGGATGCGATTAAAATTCATCACGGACTTCCTCACGCAGCTACTGTGGATACTTACGACGACCACCGCATGGCCATGGCATTTGCCCTGATTGGACTTAAAGTGGATGGAATAGTAATTGATAATTATATGTGCTGTAGAAAAACTTTCGAAAATTATTTCGATGTTTTAGAAGGCCTTTATTGATGATTTTTTGGGAACTGTATATGATTGTATAGAATAGCCTTGAGATTTTCGGGATGTGGGTGGCGCAAAGTCACATCAACAGCCGGATTTGACAAGTGTTATATAATACGATTGTATACAGTTTTTGTTTTTTTTAGGAAAGGATGTTAGAAAATGACTAAAGTTGACATTATTTCAGGATTCCTTGGTGCTGGAAAGACTACATTGATTGCTAAACTCTTAAAGGAGGCAATTGGCAAGGAACAGGTTGTTCTTATCGAAAATGAATTTGGAGAAATCGGTATAGATGGAGGATTCCTCAAGGATTCAGGCGTTGAGATTAGAGAGATGAACTCAGGTTGTATCTGTTGTTCACTTGTAGGTGATTTTGGAACTTCTCTTAAGGAGGTTATTGACAAGTATCACCCAGATAGAATTATTATTGAGCCTTCAGGAGTTGGCAAGCTTTCTGACGTTATCAAGGCCGTTAAGGATCTTCATATTGAAAATGAGATTGAGCTTAACAGTGCATCAACAGTAGCTGATGCCAGCAAGGTTAAGGTTTACATGAAGAATTTTGGTGAGTTCTTTGATAACCAGATTGAGCACGCTGGAACTATCATTTTGAGCCGTACTCAGAATGTCAGTGAAGACAAGCTTAAGAAGGCTATTGAAATGTTGAAGACTCTCAATGAGAAGGCTCACATTATCACAACTCCTTGGGATGATCTTGATGGCAAGGTTATCTTAGAGGCTATGGAAAATGTTCCAAACTTGGAGCTTGAGATGTTGGCAGAGGCTGCACAGAAGGCTTATGAGGAGCATGAGGCAGAGCACCACCATCACCATGATCACGACGATGAGGATGAGCACGAGCACCACCATGATCACGACGATGATGAGCATGAGCATCACCATCATAACCATGATGATGAGGCAGAGCACGAGCACCACCATCATGACCACGAGCACTCAGAAGGCTGCACTTGTGGATGTCACGACCACGATCATGACCACCATCACCACCACGCAGATGATGTATTTGACTCGTGGGGTATTGAGACTGCTAACAAATATGAGAAGGCAGAGCTCGAGGAGATTTTAAATAAGCTTGCTAACAGTGAGGATTACGGACATGTTTTGAGAGCAAAGGGCATGGTTCCTGACGCTAGCGGCAAATGGATGAATTTTGACCTTGTTCCAGAAGAGTACGAGATTCGTGACGGTCAGGCTGACTTCACAGGAAGAATCTGCGTAATCGGCGCTGAACTTAAGGTTGATGACTTAAAAGCACTTTTTAGGGAGTAATTATGGCACAGGAAGAATATCAGATTCCTATCTTTTTGATTAATGGTCAGTTAGATAGCGGAAAAACTAGGTTTATAACTGACACTATTGAGATGGGTCAGTTTGATGATGCAGAGAAAAAGCTTCTTATCGTCCTTGAGGATGGCGATGAAGAGTATGATGAGAAGATGCTTGCCGATCACAAGATTGATATGGTTATGCTTGATAAGGAAGATTTCACTAAGGAGAAACTTGAAGAGCTAGATAAGCAGTATGATCCATGGCTTGTAATTGTTGAGTATAACGGATTTATGGATCCAAACCTCATCTTTGAACTCGAGAAGCCAAGGGGCTGGGAAGTTTACCAGTCTATAACTCTTTTCGATGCAAGCTCTTTCGCCAACCAGTGGGCAAATATGAAATCAATCCTTGCTGAGACTGTTAAGAAGGCAGATATGGCTATCTTCAATCGCTGTAAGTCTAGCATGGAACTTGGCAGTTGGAGAAGGGCAATGCGTGCCTTAAACGGTGGCATTCAGATTTACTTTGAGGATGAAAAGGGCGAGCAGATGTCAATTGCAGACCAGCTCCCTTATAGCCTTGATGATGATGTAATTGAGATTGATGATAATGATTACGGTATCTGGTATATGGATGTCAACGAGAGACCTGAGGCTTACAAGGGTAAAATCGTTAAGTTCAAGGGTCAGGTTCTTAAGAACAAGTATTTTAAGGACAAAAACTTCGTACCTGGCAGACAAGTTATGACATGTTGCGCCGCTGATACTCAGTTTATCGGCTATATTGCTTTCTATGACCAGATTAGCAAGCTTGAGAGCAAGCAGTGGGTAACTGTCACAGCAGAGATCGGCTATGAGTTCCAGATGGCATATAAGAAAAAGGGACCAGTTCTCCACTGTAAGGAGGTTGTTCCAGCAACTGCACCAGCTCAGGAAATTGTAAGTTTCTAAGTTTACACTGCTTTATTTACATATCCCCCGTCTGCAAAGATGGGGGATTTTATGATATTAGGAGGTTTTGCTTGATTCAGGATATAGCACCTTATAAGTTTGATAATCAATACCATGAACTTGAACCAAGAGATGAGGACACAGTCTGTCTTTTTGCTGGAAGTACAATTCTTATGCATACGGAAGATGATAGCGTAGAATTGCCTAAATACGCTGATTTTAAGGCAGAAAGTCAGCTCTATAAATTTAGATATTTATTTAGCATAGATGAGAATAGATTCTTTTTGGCTAGTCCACTCGATAGGCTACAGAAGGGAACTTTTTCCAGCGAGCAGATTGATTCAAAAGTTCATGATGAGTTTGAGTCTGAACTTGACGGCTTTAAATATATGGGAATTAGCTCAATTAGAGCTATAGGCTTAAAACACATAAGATTTGCCTTGTCAGTGGCTTATCATCTCTATGTCTGGTATAGGGACAACAGGTATTGCGGCAGATGTGGCTGCGAGCTTTCTCCTATGAAGAAGGAGAGAGGCCTAGTCTGTGATTCTTGTGGAAATATGGTCTTTCCTAAGATTGCTCCTGCCACAATCATTGCGGTGACAGATGGAGACAGGCTTGTGCTTACTAAGTATAAGGGGAGATCTTATCACAATTATGCCCTGGTTGCCGGTTATGTTGAGATTGGTGAAACCATTGAGGAATGCGTGATAAGAGAAGTTAAGGAAGAAGTGGGACTTGACGTGGCCAATGTGTCTTATTACAAGAGTCAGCCTTGGGGATTCTCGGGGACTTTGCTTGCAGGATTTTTCTGTGAACTAGTAGGTGACGATAAGATCAAGCGCCAAGAGGACGAGCTTGCAGAGGCTGTCTGGATGAAGGCTGGTGAGATTGACTTGAAGAATGACGGTGTTAGCCTTACTTATGAGATGATTGAGAAATTTGTGAAGGAACACAATAAATAAATTAGGGCTAAGTGTTGGCTTTGGGCCTAGAGATGGCTTGGAAACTAGTGTTGGTTTAGGGCTTGAAAAAAGCACCTTTCTAATAGTGCGCCATATGTACAATCCGGATTGTTTCATAATCTGGAAGGTTAATATGGGGGCTAGTAGAAGGGTGCTTTAATTATTTTATATTCTATTTTTCAAAATCTTCAAACATAAGATTAATATCTGTATTGCCGTCTATTCCGCTAACTTTACCCTCGCTTGAATATTGCCACATTGCAATTTTGTATGGCATGTAGAGGGAGTCAGAGTAGAAAGCATACCACTTATGGTAGGATTCTAAGCGGCTCAAATCAAGATGGCCAGCAAAGTAGTTCATGTTGGCATAAACCATAGGTGTGTAACCGGCTGCCTTAATCTTTTCGCAGAAGGCAACAACTATGTCTGTGAGTTCGCTGTCTGTTAACTTTGCCTGTCTGGCAGTGCCAGTGGTAATCTTTTCGACATCTATAGCTACTGGAAGTGTAACATTGTAGGGAGCAATTCTTTTAAGGACATATTCAGCCTCTTCTTCGGCTTCAGCCTTGGTGGTAGCCTGTGTGAAGAAATAAGTGCCGATTTTAAGGCCATTTCTTAAGGCAGCTGCAGCATTTTCGTCAAAGCTTGCATCATCCTGAATCTTACCTTCTGAGTATCCGCGATATCCGCAGCGAATAAAGGCATAATCTACACCGTCGCTCTTGACTTTGCTGAAGTTAATCGAACCCTGGTATGTTGAGACATCAATAGCCTTGTGGGCTTTTTTGTCCCCGTCGCTGTAGCTAATTTCACTGTCGCTTGTCTTAAAATTTTCCGATTTCAACTCATTCTTGGCAAGACTGTCATCAATTTCTTTAAAACGATAGACGCTACCTTCAGAGTAGACAAAGTAGTCAGGAAAATAAGTTCTAAGGAGGTAGTTTATTGTATCTCCGTTATTAAGTCTTGTCCTTAGCTCGTTTTTAAAGTCGTTGCGACCTTCTTCGTGAGCGCGTTTCTGAATTAATTCTATGTCAGATGGGGCGTAAAATTTTGTGCCGGAATGTCTTATTGCAAAGGGGATGTTGAACTTTACAACAAGGAAGATGCCAAGGGCTAATCCCATGACAATTACAGCTGACAGGGCGATAATAATCGTTTTCAGCCTTTTTACTTTTTTCTCGATTTCCATAAAGTTACTCTCTTTCTTTGGATAAAAATATTGTTTTAATTTATATAATGTGGTATTCTATGCGAGTTAGGTCAATGTATCAAGATGCAATGCACCTTCATATATTAACAGATTTATTGATAATTATAAATACTAAATTGAACTAACGTATATTTTAATTTGGAGGTTTTATTATGAAGAAGTATGTTGCTGAGTTCATCGGAACATTCGTACTCACATTCATCGCATGTGGAATGGCTTCATTCACAGGTGGCTTACAGGGATTAGGTAGCCTTTTGGGTATCTCTGTTGCATTCGGTTTGACAATCGTTGCAATGGCATATTCAGTAGGAAATGTTTCAGGATGTCACATTAATCCAGCAGTTTCACTTGCTATGCTTGTATCTAAGAGAATGACTGTTGTTGATTTCTTAGGATATATCATTGCTCAGTTCGCAGGTGCTATCGTTGCTGGATTTGCAATGTTTGGTGTAGCTAACACAATCAGTTCAGACTTAAAGAAGCAGTTCTTATCAATGTATGGTATTGATCTTGCAGGCTTAGGCACAAATGGTTACGGTGATAGCTCATTCTTACAGGTTAGCCTTATCGGTGCTCTTGTAGTTGAGGCAGTTCTCACATGTGTATTTGTATTTGCAATTCTTGGTGTTACTTCAAAGGTTGAATATCAGAGTGTTGCAGGCCTTGTAATTGGTCTTACATTGACATTGGTTCACCTCTTCGGTATTCCTTTCACAGGTACAGGTGTAAACCCTGCAAGAAGTTTTGGACCAGCTTTGGTTAAGGCTGTTTTAGGTTCTGATACTACTGCACTTAGTCAGGTTTGGGTATTTATTGTAGCTCCACTCGTAGGTGCCCTTGTTGCTGCTGGTCTTTACGCTTTGATCTCATCTGAGCCAAAGGTTAAGACTGTTGAGGCTGTTGTAGCTGAAGACGCTGAAGATGATGCGTCAAATGCTGAGAAGAGCGAAGACGCTGAATAAGATTTAGCTTTGCTTTTTATCGACATTTTCTAGGATGATTTGAAAGTATTAACAATCATCTTGCATGTGATTGAAAAATAAATATTTTGCAAAAGATCCACTTTGGGAGGCCTGTTTACAGGCTTCCCATTTTTTTATTCAATTGTTAAACTTTAAATGATAAATATTCTATTGCAATAAAATATAATATATGTTATTATACTAATGCAATCAAAAACACATCTATTATATTCATAAATTTTCCCAATTTTAAACCGTGATAAAGAAGGCCATAAGTATTAGGCAATGAGTGCTAGGCATTGAGTGTTGGCATTGAGTATTAGGCATTGAGTGTTGGCATTTAGTGCTAGGAGCTAAAAACTAGCTTGGACTCAAGATAAATAATTACGGAATTTAGACAATTATATAGACAGGAAGTGATGATAATGATTGAAATCTTTACTTCTCTTAGATACCTGATCGCAGTTTCAGTGGCCTTTATTTCAATGTGCTATGATTTGGACTCTTATAAGATTAAGAACACCTGGCTGGCTCGTTGCTTATTCTTTATAACTATCCTGTATTTGGCAGCAAATGTAGGTCTCGGAGACAAGTATGCTCTTTTAATTTTTAAAGACTATATTTTAGGCCTTAGTGCAGCATTTTTTGCGTCATATATTCTTTTTAGACTGAGGGCAATCGGCGGTGGTGATGTGAAACTTATGGCAGTATTGGGCTCTTTGATTGGAGAGAGAGCTGCTCTAGTTATGGTTTTAGGCTCGCTTACAGTTGCATCCCTTATCGGAATATTTGTCATATTGCTGCATCATGAGAAGAAATTTCATGTCATACATTTTTCGCTAGCTATTTTTATAGCCTGCATAGGGCTTACATTAGGCTTGATTTAGGAATTTGCAGGTAGAAGGAGGCTGACATAAAGCAGATATGTGTGATGGTGACGCAGGAAGAAGCGTATGCCAGGAAGTTAATGAGGGCTTTGGCGGCTAGGCCTGATTGTGGAATTAGATACCAGCTTTTTACGACTTATGAGAAGTATTTGGACTGGGCTAAGAATTGCAAGGCGGATATCCTGATTGTGAGCAAGGATATATATGAGCGATGCATAAAAAGCCGCAATGATCAGAAAATTGGACCTGGTAAGTCTGGTCATGAATTGAATCAAAATGATTCCGGAAAAGATTGTGCAGAATTGATTATTTTGTGTGATGATGCGGATTCTGACTTGAATGATGAAGGCGTTTGCGTCATGGACAAGTACAGCAGCGTTAGCAGTATTTATGACTTTATTCGGGAGAGGGCCAGACAGAATGAGGGAAATAAAAAGGGAAAATGCCATGTCAATGGAGTCTTTTCAATGAAGGGGGGAGAAGATGCCTTTAACCTGTCTCTGATGCTGGTAGATATAGAGGCAAGTGAGGCAAAAACTTTATTTGTCAATTTTGATGAGTTTGTGCCAGACAGTATTTTGCCTCTGGTTGGAGATAATTCAATTTCGGATTTAATTTATTATTTCAGGCTTAATCAAGACATTTTGAAGGAAAAAATTAATGATTTTATTGGACACTATGAAAGATTTGATTATATTGCAGCAAGCCCATGTGCAAGCGATATTGAAGAGATTTCAATCTCTGAAGTTAAGGATATTCTAACTTATCTTTCTGATAAATTATCCTATTCAAGAATTGTGGTAAATATTTCAGGCCTTATTAGAAAGCCTTGGTTATGTTTTGATGCCTTTGAAAAAATATATATGCCTCTCAGGGATAGATACTATGACTATACTCAGCAAAATATTTTTGAGACTTTTCTGGAAAATATCGGAATGGATTCTGTCTTAAAGCAAGTCGTGAAAGTTGAGACCAGACAGGAGGATGTCTGCAGATACCTTTATGGGCTGAACGAATTGAGAACCTGCCAGAGCTACAAGTATTTAAGCCAGGAAGAAAATAGAATCGTTAGATAGGAAGCCTGAAAGAGAGGGGGAAATAGGACTTAAATAGGATAAATGCTTAGAGAGGAGCAATATGCTACAGATAGATTTAATTATATGTGAGGTGAATTAGGAAATAACGATGATTGATCATGAAAATAAAGTTAAGGAGAGAGTCTATGAGAGAATGGACTTATCATGCGAGATTGAGGACGATGACTTAATAAGAATAATAGATGATGAGATTGTAAAGGAGAAGAAGACATGCCTGCTGTCTGTCAGAGATAGGGAAAGACTGATGACACAGGTTTTTAATTCAATTAGGAAGTTTGATGTTCTGCAAGAATTGCTTGAGGACGACGATATAACTGAAATCATGATCAATGGTTCGTTTGACATCTATATCGAGAGGTATGGAAAGATAGAAAGGTGTGACAGACATTTTGAAAATGATGAGCGTCTAGCTGACATTGCGCAGAGAATTGCAGCCTTATCTAATAGGATTGTAAATGCGACAGTTCCAATTGTTGATACAAGATTAGCTGATGGTTCCAGGGTGAATATTGTCTTGCCGCCGATAGCAATCGATGGCCCAACTATCACTATTCGAAAGTTTTATAAAAATCCTTTGACTATTGAAAAGATGATAGAAAAGGGATCGCTCAATTGGGAACTTGCAAATTTCCTAAGGGATGTGGTTAGAGCAAGATATAACATCTTTGTTTGCGGTGGAACGGGTTCTGGGAAGACAACCTTTTTGAATGCGATGTCTGATTTCATACCAGGTGATGAGAGAATCATCACAATCGAGGATTCGGCTGAACTTCAGATTAGAAATATTGGAAATTTGGTTAGGCTGGAAGCGCGAAACGCTAATGTAGAAGGGAAGAATGCAGTTACTATCAGGGATCTGATAAAAACTAGTCTGAGGATGAGGCCGGACAGGATTATTGTTGGAGAAGTGAGGGGAGAGGAAGCATTTGATATGCTTCAAGCTATGTCGACAGGACATGATGGCAGTATGTGCACAGGACACGGTAACAGCCCTATGGATATGATGTCTAGGCTTGAGATGATGATTTTGATGGGACAGGATATGCCACTTTCAGCCATTAAAAAGCAACTGGCAAGTTCCATAGATATTTTGATTTTTCTTTCTAGACTAAGAGACAGGTCTAGGAGGGTCTTGAAGGTTGTAGAAATTAATGGAATTAAGGAAGGAGAAATCAACCTGAACACCTTATACGAGTTTAAGGAAAGGGGAGAGGAGGATGGAAGACTTGTCGGAGAAATTATCAAGGTTAACGATCTTGTCAACAAAGATAAACTCCATGCTAGAGGAATCGGGTAGGCTTAGATTCGCATGCTGGCTTATATTGGGGCTTAGCGTGGCTGCTGTTTTGGCTAAGCTTTTTTTTAATTCATTCTTGTGGATTATTTTCACAATTTTTTCTGTTCCGCTTGTGCTTATCGAATTGTATAAGGCTTTTTTGAGAAAAAGAGATAGGGAGACAAAAAAAGAATTTAAAGATGCGCTTTTATCTATTGTTTTCAGCCTTAATGCAGGCTTGTCTATCGAAAATGCCTTTGTGGAGGCCTTGCATGAGATGGGCAGACTCTATGGTAAATATTCAAACATATACATTCAATTTTCAGTAATTGTTAGAAAATTAAAAAGGAATATTACGGTTGAAGAAGCATTTGACCAGTATGCCAGGGGGACTGGCCTTGATGACATTATTTATTTTTCCGAGGTTTTTACCTATGCAAAGAGAAGTGGCGGAAATTTGATGGCAATTATCAGAGAAACAGCGAATTTAATAAGTGAGAAGTTGGAGCTTGAAGATCAGATTCTGACAAAGATAAGCGGTAAAAAGGCTGAACAGATGATTATGAGCCTTATGCCGGCTGCGATGATTGCCTATCTCAGGCTAAGTTCGGACCATTTTCTGGATTGCCTTTATGGAAACCTTTTAGGCAATTTGCTTATGATGCTTGCTCTCTTGTTTTATGCCTTTGCTTTTTGGCTGGGGAACAGAATTGTGGATATAAGGGTTTAGAAGGGTAAGAAGGGGGAATAAGGGCCTGGAAAGTAAAGAGATGTGAAGAAGGGGGCTTGGCGTGAAAAAATATTTATTTTTTAGTTTTGAGCTTATCAAAAAAAAATTGTCTTTTTTGAATAGGGATGAAAAAAGAAAAATTATTTATGTGTCATTGGCGACCCTATTTTTTTTAGGACTGCTTTTTTTTATAGATGGTATGGCTGTGAGAGAGCTTGATAGGCCGGCATCTGGCGAGGATGAGAAAACAATTAATCTAAATATTAAAAATAAGGAGTCAAGTACTGTCCAGGAAATTACACTTAATCCAAGAATTCTGACAGATGGTGAATATGATCTGGCTTTAAAGCAGGCGGAAAAGGAAGTCGGAGAGATAGTGCTTAATGGCAATGAGTCTTTTGATAACATCAGAACAGATTTGAAATTTCCAAGCAGTGATTCTGATGGAATATTTGCCATAGATTGGACCTGTGACGATTACGATTTGATAGATTGCGATGGACTTGTGCACAATGAAAATTTTATGGTGGGGGAGGAGAAGTCTTTAAATATAAATGCTGTTTTTTCTTATCAGGGAAGAATTAATTTAATTAATTATGAGGTCAAGGTTAAGGCTAGGAATCTAGGCAATGATGAGAGGCTTATATCTAACTTTAGAAAAGAATTTGAAAAGACAGATAGGCAGACGGCATATGATGAAAAAATACTTCTTCCTGAAAATTTAGATGGAAAGCAGGTGGTGTATTCAAAGCCTAGAGAGATTGAAAGATACATAATTGTACTTCTTATGGGGGTGTCTATTTGTATTTTTATTCCATATTCTAGATTCGCAAAAATTAAAGCCAAAAGTGATAAAGAGAAAAAGGAACTTGAAAATGAGTATTACGAGATGGTCATGAAATTGACTCTGCTGATGGGGGCTGGTATGACCTTCAGAAAGGCTTGGGACAAGATCTCAAATCAATATAAAAAAGGGCTTGAGATAGGTCAAGGGAAGAAGTCGCTTCTTCTTGATTATATGGTGGAAGCCAACAATGGTATGAAATCAGGTATGTCCGAAAGCGAGGTTTTACAAGACTTTGCGGATTCTTGTAAGAGCAGGAGGTATTCTAAATTTTGTTCGACCTTAATTCAGGGGATGAAAAAGGGATCATGTGAATTGATTTTAATCCTAAAAAATGAGGCAGCGCAAGCTATGAGAGATAGGGAGAATATGGCCATAAAATTAGGCTCAGTGGCAGATACAAAGATGATAATTCCTATGATGATAATGCTTCTTGTGGTTATGGTGATAGTGATGATTCCAGCATTTATGTCTTTTTAATCAGAGGGCTTGCCGGCCATATATTTTTCAAGGAAAGAAATTAGAAAAGATTTAATTATCAAATGTCAAATTATTATATGTCAGATTATTAAATATCAAATTATAAATATCAAATTATTAAATATCAAATTAGAAAGGAGATTTATTATGGATGAATTTATGATGAGATTTCATGAACTTGAGGAAGATGAGTATGGTATTGGCGTGGTTGAGGTGGTTTTGATAATTACTGTCAGTGTGGGACTTGTTTTGCTTTTCAAAAATCAGATTACAGACATTGTAAAGACACTGCTCACAAAGATGAATAAAGAAGCTAAGCAGCTTTAATTGCTTGATGGGGGATGAAAAGACTTGAAGGTCAGCTTAGCATATATGCAGCTTTATCATTTATGGTTATAACAAGCCTTTTGGTCGCTTTGATTAGGTCCTGCATTATTACAGACACGATAGTTGAGACTGATATGGCTCTCAGATTATCCACAGAGGCCGTTTTTGCTGGATTTGACAAAAAGCTATTTGAAAGATTTGGCCTGATGGGACTTGATAAAGACGAATGCGTAAATGCAAAGCTAATGACCTATCTTAAGAAAAACTTAAAAGGCATATCAGATGACAAGGCTGAGTATATGAATTCAGAGATTGGCGAAATTAAGGCTTTGACAGATTCGTTGGGCTTGCCTTTGAAAAAACAGGCTAGAGACTTTGCGAAATATAAATCCTTAAAGATGGCGGCTGATGAAATATTTGACGTAAATAAAGAGTCGAAAAAGGCCCAGGTAGTGAAAAGCCTTACGGAATCAATTATTGATGCATCTGAGATGATGATTGAGGCAGATGCCTATAAGCTGAACTTGATAGAACATGTTGATGGCTTAAGAACTAGTGATCAGGGCTTGATTATTCACAATAAAAGACCGCAGATTAATGGGAGATATATGGCCAAGTCGATTATTGACGGGCCGGTCACTCAGGATAAGGTTTATATAAAGCCTGATGAGGTTTTTGGGGCTTTAAATGAAGGCGGCAAATTTGTTGATACAAGTGAGCTTCTGGATGGAATTATTGACGCTTTTGAAATTCGAGATGAAGAAAGTTTTGCCTATCAGACTATGTTAGATAAGTTGGTTGACTTGGTAAATGGAGTGGCCAAGGAGACAGATGATGCAATTGAGGCTGCTGATAAGAGAAATAATAAAAAAGATGAATTGATAGAACTCTTGGATCTTATTGGGATGGAAATTGAAGAAAATGCTGAAAGCTTGGGCCAAGATTTAAAAGAGGGCCTTGATGGAGATTTGAGAGATTTAAAGGATGCCAGTGGAAGTGATTCCTCTATGTGTAATGTGGAATTTATGCAAAGAGCATTACTTCACAATAGGGGTTATTTAAAAAAATTAAAACTTATAGTAGATCGCATCAAAGCGGAAAATGATTTTGAAAAATTAAAATTAGAAGTTGATGAATTTAAGGATAATGCGTCTAAGCTGTCTTATGAGCTGTTAGAGATTGACTACTCGGATGTGAATTTTGACGCTGACTCTGACGGTTTGGAAAAATTGAAAAAGTTACGTGAAAAGCTAGAAAATGGCCTCTTCGGACTTGTCTTTTCTGGAATTGAAATATCTGAAAAGAGTCAGCAGTATGACAATTTAGCTTGCGACTATATGGGCATGGAAGGACTTGATGATTTTGATCCGGTTGCAGCGATAGAAAATGCTTCTAAATCAGCATCTAAGTCCGAGATTGCTTCAAGTTCAAACTCAGGAAATGATACGGCTTTTGGCGGCCAGGAATTTAGCCTTGCTGATGAACTCCTTTTTGATCAATACATTGGCCTAATGTTTAATGACTTTTTAAATGCGAGCAGCAAGGAGGATGTAGGGGGGATTAAGGCCTATGGCGATTATGATCACAAACTGGACTATCAGGTAGAGTATATTCTGTCGGGCTTAAAGAGCGATAAGGCAAATCTTAGCGGTGTTGCTTTGAAAATTTCATTGGTGAGGGAAGGAATAAATTTTTCTTATGCCCTCCTGAATAAAGAAAAGAGAGCAGCAGCTATGAAACTTGCTACTAGTCTTGCTGGAGCAAGTGGAAATGTGGGTTTGGTAAAGGCTGTTCAGATAACTATTTTGGCTCTTTGGGCTTATGCTGAAGGTTTATATGATGTTAGAAGGCTGGTTAAGGGAGAGGAATTGCCTGCCATAAAAAATGATGACGACTGGAAATTGGATTTAGATGGCATATTTGACCTGGCTTTTGATGAAATAGAGGGGGAGGCTGATAGGCAAAATGATGGCAAAAGCACAAGTAAGTATGAAGAATCTGATTCAGGAAAAAAGAAGTCTGAAAATGCTTTTGAAAGATATGCCCATGGAAAAGTTAATTATTCTGATTATTTGAGGATTTTGTTAAAACTGGAAGATGGTGATAAAAAGGCCCTTATGACCTGCTCGGCAATAGAGCTTGAAATGATACCGCTTAAAGGCGAGGATTTTAGACTGAAAAACTTTAAGGCGGAAGGGCTTTGCAATGTGGTAGTAAAACTGCCGCTTAATAAAAAATTATATAGTGCCAAGTTAAGCTATAAGTATGCGTGATTTAGGACGTAAAAGTTGAAGAAAAAGGCTTGATATGAAGGATTGGTGAGCAATATGAAGAAAAAGAACAGACGGATTGCTAGCAAGATTAAAAGATTAAATATTGTTTTGGCAAAAATTGCGCCTTTTAATAAATGCCAAAAAAATATATTTATCTTCAATTATGAGAATAGGACTCTATCAAGCCTTTTTAATACCAGATGTAGAGCAAGTGCTTTACTTGAGGCTAGCTTGATTTTCCCACTGTTTTTATATGCGGTTTTTAGTTTGATTTATATTATATTGACTTTAAACACAAGGATGTTAGTAGATAAGGCTGCCTATAACACGGTGAGAAGTTTGGGAAAGTACTCATATTTAGCTGCGAATTTATCTGGCGATAAGGGAGAGAAAGAAGCTAAGCTTAATAATTTAGAAATCTTGGCAGGAGCTAAAAGTATCCTATATTCTGAGCTTGGCGATGAGTTTGGACAAAATCATCATATAGTTGGAGGCACAGCAGGAATAACTGTCCTTGGATCTAAACTTGATGAGAAGACTGGACTCTATGAAATTAGAATCAATTATCTTATAAAAAATCCCTTTGATATATTTGGCCTTGGCATTTCTAGGATTTCACAGACTTACAGTCAGGAACTGTGGCTAGGAAAGGAGAAGGCAGGGGAATGGAATCAGAATGACCAAGACACAATAGTTTACATAACTAATACAGGGGAGGCTTATCACAAGACTAGGTCTTGCTGGACTATCAATCCTAAGCCAAGAATGGTGGCTGTGGCAGAGATTGCCAGCTTGAGAAGTGAGAGTGGGGAGAAGTATCGACCTTGTGAGGTCTGTAAGAAAAATTCTAGTCAGGGAGTTTATATTACGAATTATGGAAATAGATATCACAGTTCATCCACTTGCAGGGAGATTCTAAAGGATGTTTATGCTGTGAAATTGAGCAGTGTAGGGGGGAGGAGGAAATGCAAGGAGTGCTGGAAATAGGGCTGAAATCAGGGCTTGAACTAGGATTAGACATAGGAAGATTGTTATTTTTAGCTGTGCTGACTTATGAAGCCTTTGAAGATTATAAGAAGAAAAGTATGAGAGCCTTAGACTGCATCCTTTTATTGACTTATGCTTTGGGAATTAAGATTGGAAGTTGTCTTTATTATAAAGACTTCTCACTTGCAGAGTTATTGCTTTTGTCAGCTCTTTTGCTGAGTTTTTTTATTGGAGCTTTTTGGAAGATTTATGGGATGGCGGATGCATTTGTAATGTCGGCATTGGCACTTACTTATAATGAACCGATAAGGAGCAGAATTTTGATATATAGCCTGATAATTACTGAGGCAATTTCAATATTTTTGCTCTTAAAAAAGAAGCTTGGAAAGAAATACAGGATTGCTTTTGTTCCATGTCTTGATGTAGGCACAGTATTGGCCTATGTTTTTACAATTTTAAATTTTAATTGAAGAGGGGCGCTGCGAATTTGATATTTGATATTTGATTTTTGGGGGGGTGTTTATGTTGGATTTTAAAAATGAACATAATAAGGGCTTGAATGGTTCTTTTGAAATAGATAATAAGAGATTAGATGCCTCTTTTGTTATAGAAAATGCGATAATAATTCCTATTTTTTTCTTTGCACTGATCAGCTGCGTCCTTATGGGGGTTGGTTTTCATGATGCTCTTTTGGCTTATGATCTTGAGTTGATAATGTCTATGAAAATTGAGGGAGAAAAAATTGAGAATCAGGAAGAATTAGATTTATGTATTAATTCGACTTATGAATTACTAAATCAAAGAAGTTTGAGTAATAAGCTTACTAAGGCTGAACTCAAGAAAAAAATTATAAAAGGCCAGATGATTAAGAATAACAGGCAGGCAGAATTTATTAGAATGACAAAGGCTTTGAAGGATTAAGCACATTTGAGGAAATGGGGGAGTGACTGTGATAGAGCATGAAAATGGGAAAAAATATTTGCTTTTAATGACGGATGAGGGGGAAGATTTTTGTGAAAATGATTATCAAATAATCATGCTTGAAAAGTATAAAATTCAGGGACTGATTCAACCTCAGATTATTATGATTGATTCAAAGTCATCTTTTCGCTATGACATCACGACTCTGATATCCATGTCTTGCATATTTGAAAATAGGGATATATCTAAAAGAGATGCTTGTTCATTATTTAGATCTATGCTTTACGCCTTTGAACAGATGGAAGATTATATGCTTGATATAGACAGGTTGATATTTGATGTAGATAAAATCTTTCTCGATACGAGTTTGGAAAATTATTATTTTATCTATAATCCAGCTGCGCGTGATAGGGGGCAGCTCACAGATTTGATGGATTATATTTTGCAACATTATGATTATGATTCAAGCGATTCTGATGCAGTAAGTTTGTATGAACTCTACAAAACAGTTTCGAAAAGTGGAATAGATATTCCTGCTTTAAAAAATTATCTCGAGCTTAGTGAGGGCGAAGTTTACCTTAAGGATTATGATTTCAAAATGAATCAGGATAAAATAATTCAAGATAAAATGAATCAAGATGAAATAGATCAAGATAAAATAGATAGAAATAAAAAAGATCAAGTTAAAACAAAGCAAGATGGAATAGATAAAGCTAATCAAAATAATAAAGAGCAGCAGGTGTGCGGTTTTAAAAAGAAAAATTTGTCAGGAAGTCAGTTGGCGTATGAATCTGAAGATAGGGACTTGATAGAAGGTGATAGCCTTAGGCTTGATGGGGACAAATTTGAATCTAATAAAATATTTGATAAGGGGAAAGGCAGTCTTAGGGATGGACAAAACTGCGCTAAAGTTTATCAGGGAAATAAGGCTAAACATGGTCTTCTTAAGGGAATATTGATATGCCTGATAGCTGTGAGTGGCATTTTGCTTATAATACCAGGAATTATTAATATCAATATAGATATGTCTTTTAAAGTGTTAGTCTTTGTCATCGGATTTGTGAGTCTTATTATTGTTGGCAAGAAGGAAAAATGGGAAGGAAAGGCTGATAGGAAGACTTATGGAAGTGATGTAAATAAGGCTGATAGGAAGACCAATGGCGGTGATGTAAATAAAGCAGACAGAAAGGCTAGTAATAGAAATAAATTGAGCTTTGATAGGAAGAATGAGAAGGGGGCAGATGTAATTGAGGGGGATGAGAAATTTTTAAATGAATATGATCAGGAGACAAATCTATATTTAGATGATGATAAGACAATTATTTTGACAAATCTTAAAAGTGCTCTCAGATGAAAAAGAAGAAAAATTTATCATACCAAGCAAAAAAAATCAAATAAAAAAGATTTTGCATACATTTTTGATTGTGATATAATATAAATATATTAATCGAAATGTTTTGCGGAGGTGTGATATGAGCAAGAAATGGGTTTACCTGTTTACAGAAGGATCAGCTGATATGCGCGAATTATTGGGAGGAAAAGGCGCAAACTTAGCAGAAATGACCAATATTGGTCTTCCTGTACCACAGGGATTTACTATTACCACAGAGGCGTGTACTAAGTATTATGAGGATGGGAAAGAAATTAATGCTGAGATTAGAGAGCAGATAGATGAACATATCTTAAAGATGGAGGAAATTACTGGAAAGAAGTTTGGAGACAGTGAGAATTCTCTTCTTGTATCTGTTAGATCTGGAGCAAGAGCTTCTATGCCAGGAATGATGGATACAATTCTTAACTTGGGTCTAAATGAGACAGTTGTCAAAGTTTTGAGTGAGAAGTCTGGCAATCCTCGCTGGGCTTGGGACTGCTACAGAAGGTTTATTCAGATGTATTCCGATGTCGTAATGGAAGTTGGAAAAAAGTACTTTGAAGAACTTATAGATAAAATGAAGGCTGACAGAGGCGTTAGCCTTGATGTTGAACTGACAGCAGAAGATTTGAAAGAATTGGCTGGGCAGTTTAAGGCAGAGTATAAGGAAAAGATTGGAGAAGATTTCCCTGATGATCCAAGAGAGCAGTTGTACGGGGCTATTAAGGCTGTATTTAGATCGTGGGATAATCCAAGAGCCAATGTCTACAGAAGAGATAATGATATTCCTTATTCGTGGGGAACTGCAGTAAATGTTCAGTCCATGGTATTTGGCAATATGGGTGATGACTGTGGAACTGGTGTTGCATTTACCAGGGATCCATCTACAGGCGAAAAGGGACTTTTTGGAGAGTTCCTTACAAATGCTCAGGGAGAGGATGTTGTTGCCGGCGTTAGAACTCCTATGAAGATTGACAAGATGAGTACAGAATTTCCTGAGGCCTATAAGCAGTTCCAGGAGGTTTGCTCAAAGCTTGAAGAGCATTATAGGGATATGCAGGATATGGAATTTACCGTGGAACATGGCAAGCTCTATATGTTGCAGACAAGAAATGGAAAGAGAACTGCCCAGGCAGCTCTTAAGATTGCCTGCGATTTAGTTGACGAGGGCATGAGATCTGAAAAAGAGGCTCTCTTGATGATAGAGCCAAGGAACTTGGATACTTTGCTTCATCCACAGTTTGACCTTAAGGCTTTAAAAGAGGCAGAGGCACTTGGCAGAGGCTTAGGCGCATCGCCAGGCGCTGCATGTGGAAAGGTAGTATTTTCTGCAGATGATGCGGTTGTTGCTAAGGCTAGAGGAGAGAAGGTTGTTCTTGTCAGACTTGAGACCTCGCCTGAAGATATTACAGGAATGAAGGCGGCTCAGGGTATTTTGACTGTCAGAGGTGGAATGACCAGCCATGCAGCAGTTGTTGCCAGAGGCATGGGTACATGTTGTGTATCTGGTTGTGGCGATATTGTCATGGATGAAGAAAATAAAAAATTCACTCTGGCAGGAAAGACTTTCCATGAGGGGGATGAGATTTCAATAGATGGATCTACAGGTAAAATCTATGATGGAATAATTCCTACTGTTGATGCGTCAATAACCGGTGAGTTTGCTAGAGTTATGAACTGGGCTGATGAGTACAGAAGAATGGATGTCAGGACCAATGCAGACACACCTAGGGATGCGAAAAAGGCCAAGGAACTTGGCGCAGATGGAATAGGCTTGTGCCGCACAGAGCATATGTTTTTTGAGGAAGATAGAATTGCTGCCTTTAGAGAGATGATATGTGCTGATAGCCTTGAGGATAGAGAGAAGGCTTTGGACAAGATTTTGCCATTCCAGCAGGATGATTTTGAAAAATTGTACGAGGCTCTTGAGGGAGCGCCAGTTACAATTAGATTCCTTGATCCACCTCTTCATGAATTTGTGCCAACAGAAGAAGCTGATATTAAAAAGTTGGCTGATGCACAGGGCAAGACTGTAGAGCAGATTAAAGATATAATTGCTTCTTTACATGAATTCAACCCTATGATGGGACATAGAGGTTGTAGATTGGCAGTCACATATCCAGAGATTGCAAAGATGCAAACAAAAGCTGTAATTAGAGCTGGCATTGAGGTTGCTAAGAGGCACAGCGATTGGAAGGTAAGACCTGAAATTATGATTCCTCTTATATGTGACCTTGATGAGTTGAAATATGTTAAGAAGATTGTGGTAGATACTGCAGATGCGGAAATAGAGGCAGCTGGAGTAAAGCTTGATTATCAGGTAGGTACCATGATTGAGATTCCGAGAGCTGCTCTGACTGCAGATCAAATTGCAAAAGAAGCAGATTTCTTCTGCTTTGGAACTAATGACTTGACTCAGATGACATACGGATTTTCTAGAGATGATGCTTCTAAGTTTTTATCTTCATACTATGAGAGCAAGATATTTGAGAGTGATCCATTTGCGAGACTCGATCAGAATGGCGTGGGAAAGCTGATGGAGATGACAATCAAGCTTGGAAAACCGGTAAATCCACACTTGCACATAGGTATATGTGGAGAACATGGTGGAGATCCATCATCAATAGAATTCTGTAACAGAATAGGTTTGGATTATGTCTCATGCTCTCCTTATAGAGTACCTATTGCTAGATTGGCTGCAGCTCAGGCTCAGATTCAGGCTGAATTAGAGGGGAATAAAAATAAGGGCGATTTTGCTGGCCAGGATTCAGATTTAGACTTTGAAGAGCTCAAACAAAAGGCTAAAAAAGTTGCAAGTGAAGCCGGAAAGGTTAGCAAAGTTGTTGCCAAGGAAGCAGTAAGAGTTGGAAAGGAAGCTGCTAAAACAGGCAAAGAGGTTGCAATTGCCAGTGCTGCTGGTTTAAAAGCGGGTGTTAAAGAAGCAAAAAAAGCTTATAAAGAAAATAAAAAATAATGCTTTAAACCCTTGAAAACGGATAATATCGCGTGTTAATGTTGCTAGAGGAAGAATCTTCTAGCAACATTTTGTCTTTAAGGAGTGCATGATGAATTCGCGATATAATCTAAATGATACTATGAAGGGGAGTTTTTATATGAAAGTTGAGAATAGAAAAAATTAGTATTTTTATCAGCCTTCATATTGACGGCTTTTGCTTTGTTTTTTATAAAGGGATGCATATTTGAAAAAACGAAATAAAGGCTGAAGATAGAAGCGAAGTTCAGACAAAGACTGTAAGAATTGGCTATTATGAAAATGACAATTTTCAGGCAGGAGCTGCTGACAACCTCGTTAAAACAGGCTATTCATACGAATATATGAGAAGGCTCCAAGCGTATACAAACTGGAAATATGAGTATGTATATGGCGAATACGGAGATCTTTATAATATGCTTCTGTCAGGAGATATAGATATATTGACTGGTCTTGCTTATAAGGAGTCAAGAACACCATATATTTTATATCCAGAATATGCTATGGGCGATACACCATATACCCTCTTGAAAAGAGAGGATGATGACAGCTTAACACCTAAGGCTTCGACACTTGGTGGAAAGAAAATCGGTGTCTTGAGTGGTGCTATGGAGAGCATTATAGAGAAGTATTTAAAAGATAATTCTATAATTGCTGAAATTGTAAAATTTGATGATATTCAGGACAGAGATGCTGCTTTGATCAACAAGGAGGTAGATTTGACCTTGGTTGAGGGCGACGGAACAGGTGCTATCAGCGGAGTTGAAGCCCTGGTCGAAGTTGGGGAGTCTGAATATTATGTCTGTGTAAGCAAAAAGAGAACAGATATTTTTGATGATCTTAATGAGGCTCAAAGTCTGCTCTTTAAGGCAAGTCCTGGTATTAAGAAGGAAATTGAAGCTACATGGTTCAGGGAAAATGTTGTGACTACGACACTTTCGAGTGAGGAAAAACAATGGATAAAAAATCACAATGAAGTTATTGTGGGTTATTATGATGATTTCCTTCCATTTTCAGATAAGGATGAAAATGGGGAACCAAATGGAATTATGATTGATATAATTCAAGAAATGTTTAGCAATCTTGGAATAAATTCAATTGATGTAGTTTATAAAAGCTATGACAGCTATGAGAAAATGCATGATGAGCTAACAGGTACTCTTAATAGAACTGCTTATAGCCGTATTTCCAAACTTTTGGAGAATAACCAGGAAAAGTTGGCTCTTATGATAATTGATATTGATTTATTTAAACATGTCAATGATAAATATGGCCATGATGTGGGAGATAAGGTGCTCAAAAAAGTGGCTCATGCTTTATTGCATAACTTCCGAAGCAAGGATGAAGTTTTTAGGTACGGCGGAGATGAGTTCGTAGTAATATTCTCAGATTTCGGTGATGGCTTTGAAGATAAGATAATTGAGAAAATTTCAATTATTAATCAGGAACTAGGACAGATTAAGGATGGCTTGCCGGCTGTATCCTTAAGTGCTGGCTTTACAATATTTAGCACAGGATTCAATGAGGATGTCTTTAAAGAGGCAGATAATGCCCTTTATAACACTAAGAAAAATGGCAGAGCAGGTTGTACTATGTATAGTGAAAAACTTTGATTAAAAAGATAACATTTTTATCTCATTTAATGATAAAATATATGGGTTAAAATTTGTGCTAGGAGACATGGTCAGACATGAAAATAAATATATATTATGGCGGTAGAGGCTTGGTTGATGATCCATCCCTTTTCGTTCTTGAAAAAATGCAGGCAGTTTTCACAGAGCTAAATATAAAATATGAAAGGTTCAACCTTTTTGAGGATAAGAATAAGATAACTACACTTTCTCAGACTATCACTGATGCTGACGCTGTTATTATGGCAACAACTGTGGAGTGGCTTGGAATGGGAGGATATCTTCAGCTTTTGCTTGATTCATGCTGGCTGTATGCTGATAAAAGCAAAATTTCTAACGTTTACATGTTCCCTGTGGTTATGTCAAAGACTTATGGGGAGAAAGATGTAGAACTTGCAATCATTAAGTCTTGGGAGATGATTGGCGGTATCGCTCACAGAGGCGTTTGTGCCTATGTCGAGAATACAACGGATTTTGAGTTTAATCAGAAATATAATCATATGATTGAGAAGGCGGCCGAGGATATTTACAGAACTGTCCAGAAAAAAAGAGTTCCCTTCCCTTCAAGCAGCCTGACTATCAAGAATAAGGTTATGAAGGATTTTGTTGAGTTCACTCCTCAGGAGAGCAAGCAGCTTTCAAAATATGCCGCTGATGACACATTTGTCAAAACACAGAAAAAAGATATTGAGTCTTTAGCTTCCATCTACAAAGAGATGATGACAGATGAGGAACAGGGCGGAGATGACTACTACATAGATGTTTTGAAAAAACATTTTGCAGGTAAAAGTGGCTATTCAGGCTCTTATCAGATTTCAATAATTGACAAGAATAAGGACATATCTCTGGATATTGATGCGCAGAAACTAGATATTAAATACGATAAAAATCCTGATGCCGATGTCAATATGAGGCTGAAAAAGGAAGTCTTTGATAAGATTGTTGCAGGAAAGATTACCTTTCATGGAGCATTTATGACAGGGGATATGATCACAAAGGGTGATTTTAGAAGCCTTAGAATGCTAGATGACTTGTTTACTTTCAACAAATAATTATTGATAAGAAAAACAAATTAATATATTATAGAATGTATGTTTAACTCTGATGAAAGGACATTTTTTAAGATGAAAAAAGATGATTGTATCTTTTGCAAATTAAGCAATGGAGATATACCAACAAGTTCAGTTTATGAAGATGATAAGGTGAAGGTTATATTTGACGCTAGTCCAGCTTCTAGAGGACATCTTCTCTTGATTCCTAAGGATCATTTTGACAACATTTATGAATTGGATGATGAGACAGCTGGTCATATTTTTAAGGTGGCAAAAAAGGTTGCATGTGCGCTTAAAGCTTCTCTTGATTACGATGGCTTGAATGTTTTGCAGAATAATGGAGAAGCTGCTGGACAGACAGTTTTCCATTTCCATATGCATTTTATTCCTAGAATTAAGGGTGATACAATAAAGGTTGGCTGGACACCAGGTCAGCAGCCAGAGGATATTGAAGATTTAAAGAAAATAATTGCAGATAATTTTGCATAATTTAGCATTATTTAGCACAATATTATCTTAAATTATTTACATATAAAATTACAAAAGGATATTTAAGGAGAAAGAATGGTAAAGTTAAGTAATGGCGGTGCTTATCTTGTAGGTGGCACACAGATCATCGAAGAGGCAGAGGCTAAGGCAGGTGCTCTCGCTGCAGCAGTTGGCAAGGAAGTATCTAAGGAGGAAGCAAGCAAGAATACTATTGCTTATGGAATTCTTAAAGAGCACAATACATCTGGAAATATGGACAAGCTTAAGGTTAAGTTTGATAAGATGACATCACATGATATCACTTATGTAGGTATTATCCAGACTGCAAGAGCATCAGGACTTGAAAAGTTCCCTATTCCATATGTTCTTACAAACTGCCACAACAGCCTTTGTGCAGTAGGTGGAACAATCAATGAGGATGACCACATGTTTGGTCTCACTTGTGCTAAGAAGTACGGCGGAATTTATGTACCACCTCATCAGGCAGTTATTCACCAGTTTGCTAGAGAAATGCTGGCTGAGAGTGGAAAGATGATTCTTGGATCTGACAGCCATACTAGATATGGTGCACTCGGTACTATGGCAATGGGCGAAGGTGGTCCAGAGCTCGTAAAGCAGTTACTTGGCAAGACTTACGATATCAATATGCCAGGAGTTATCGCTATATACATGACTGGTAAGCCTGAAAAGGGCGTTGGTCCTCAGGATGTGGCTTTGGCTATTATCGGTGCTGTATTTGGCAATGGCTATGTAAAGAACAAGGTTCTTGAGTTTGTAGGACCTGGTGTCGCTAACTTGAGCGCTGATTTCAGAATTGGTGTTGATGTTATGACAACTGAGACAACATGCCTTTCATCTATCTGGAAGACAGATGATGAAGTTAAGAAATTCTACGAGATTCATAATAGAGCAGAGGCATACAAGGAGTTAAATCCTGGCGCAGTTGCATATTACGATGGCGTTGTTTATGTAGAGCTTGATAAGATTAAGCCTATGATCGCTATGCCGTTCCACCCAAGCAATACATACACAATTGAGGAGCTCAATGCTAACCTTGATGATATTCTTCGCGATGTAGAGAAGAAGGCACTTGTAAGTCTTGATGGTCAGGTTGATTTCAAGCTTACAGATAAGGTTAGAGATGGTAAGCTCTATGTTGATCAGGGTATTATCGCAGGTTGTGCAGGCGGCGGTTTCGAAAACATCTGTGCAGCAGCTGATATTCTTAAGGGAGCTCACATTGGTGATGATAAGTTCACATTGAGCGTATATCCAGCTTCTACACCAATTTATATCGAACTTGCTAGAAATGGCAGACTTGCAGACCTTATGGCTACTGGTGCTATCGTTAAGACAGCATTCTGTGGACCTTGCTTTGGCGCTGGTGATACACCTGCTAACAATGCATTTTCAATTCGTCATTCTACTAGAAACTTCCCTAATAGAGAGGGCTCTAAGCTTCAGAATGGTCAGATTTCTTCAGTTGCACTTATGGATGCTAGATCTATCGCTGCAACAGCTGCAAATAAGGGCATTCTTACAGCAGCAACAGATATGGATACAGAGTTTACTGGACCTGTATATCACTTTGACAGCTCTATTTATGAGAATAGAGTATTTGATTCAAAGGGTGTCGCTGACAGCGAGCAGGAGATCCAGTTTGGACCAAATATCAAGGATTGGCCAGCAATGGTTGCACTCCCAGAGAACCTTATTATCAAGGTTGTGTCTGAGATTCATGATCCTGTAACTACAACAGATGAGCTTATTCCTTCAGGTGAGACATCATCTTACAGATCAAACCCACTTGGCTTAGCTGAGTTTGCACTTTCTAGAAAGGATCCTGCATATGTAGGCCGTGCTAAGGAAGTTCAGAAGGCTGAGAAGGCTAGAGAAGCTGGCGAGTGTATGGGTGAGGCTCTTCCAGAGTTGAAGCCTATCATGGATAAGATTAAGGAGACTTATGATGTAAATAAGTCCAATGTTGGTGTCGGCAGCACAATATTTGCCGTAAAGCCAGGTGATGGTTCTGCTAGAGAGCAGGCTGCATCATGTCAGAAGGTACTCGGAGGCTGGGCAAATGTTGCTAATGAGTATGCTACTAAGAGATATAGATCAAACCTTATCAACTGGGGTATGCTTCCATTTGTAATCGAGAAGGGTGATCTTCCATTCGCAAATGGAGATTATCTCTTTATTCCAGGTATCGCTAAGGCGGTAGCAGAGAAGACAGCTGATATTAAGGCTTATGTCGTAAATAAGGATATGAAGGAGTTTAGTCTCACTCTTGGAGATCTCACAGATGATGAGAGAAAGATTATTCTTGATGGTTGCTTAATCAACTACTACAGAAATAACTAAAAAGACTTTTTTAAAGGGACTGAACCAGTGGGTGGAGGCATTCACTGGTTCTGCTTCATTTGGGCTTAAAAAGGGATTGGTATGGAGGAATAAATATGCCGGATATCAATATTCTTGATGGAAATTTAGATACACTAGCAAAGATAGAGAGTGATTTGAGAGCTTACGTCGATAAGAAGAATGCTCTGCAAGAAATCGCAGACGAATCTAGCAAGTCGGCTTCAGAGCTGTCTAGTCTCAAAAAAAGGATTGAATCTGAGAAGGATGAAAAGATTGAAGAAGGCTTGAGCTCAGTTTGCTCGGGCTTTGACAAATCATTGGCCTTGGAAGAAGAGAGAAAAAAAGAGATAAAGGCTAAGAGAAGTCAGGCGAAAAATGCTGGTGTTGCTGAGAGAATTGAGCTTGAGACAGCTGACTTGGTCAAGGCCAATGCTGACATGAAAAGTCAGATTAATCAGATGTTTGCGGCAGAAAAAATACCAAAATATTGTAATTCATGGCTTTTCTATGCCCTTATACAGACATCTGGATTTAAAGATGTCTTTGGCTATATATGCATACTGCTTATTGCTTTTTTGGCTATACCATACGCTTTATTCTACTTTAAACTTGATACAAGAATTATTATAATTTATTACTTTGTTCTTGTTACAGTTATAATGTCCTTCTTAAAGTATGTCTTTTACAGAACAGTGGTAAATCATCACGATACCATTGAGAGGGCGAGAATACTGAGTGACAGAATTGCTGCCAATAAGCATGAAGTGAAAAAGAAAACAAAACTTATAAAGAGAGACTCGGACGAGACTATGTATGGTCTTGAGGGTTATGACAAGGCTATCAATGATACAATGGAGAAAATCAAGAGTATCAATGAGCAGAGCAAGGCTGCTGTCAAAAACTTTGAGGAGGTCACAAAACCTCAGCTCATAGCAGAGATTGACGGCAGATTCGAAGATGAGCTTAAAGCACTTGAAGAAAAGACTAGAGAGCTGGCTTCAAAAGAAAAAGAACTTGGAGATGATGTGGCTAAAGAAAAAATCTACATAGCATCTCACTATGAGGCTTATATTGGAAAGGGCTATTTAAAGGCTGATAAACTGGCTGAGATAAGAGACATAATGAATAGACATGCTGGAATGACAATAGGACAGGCCATAGCCGTGCTTAAGGCAAATAGCTGATTTGAGGAATAGTAATGGCAGATATTAAAAGAGAAATGCCAAAACTGAATAAAGATAAATATCACGATTCATCTGTAATTAATCTCAGAACCAGGGAAGTGACCAATGTTCTTAGTAAGGAAGAGATTAGGGCCAGGGTGCAGAGGCACAAACGTATCGTTATAGCCAGAATTATCATAATTGGTATTTTGCTGATTATAGCGGGATTGGCTGTAAATTATTACCACAACAATAAGTCATATTCAGGATTTGACGTGGTAGGATCTATGGCGAGGGACGATACAGCGACTGCTGAATACGACACCTATCTTGAGGGATACGTGAGATACAGTAATGATGGCCTTTCCTACTTCAACAGAAGTGGAAAGGAAATTTGGAATAAGACCTACACGATGCAAAAACCAAGGGTCAAGGCCTGCGAAAAAATGCTGGTAGTGGCCGACATTAATGGCAGGAGCATTTATATCTTTGACGACAAAGGCAACAGCAATCTGGTTGAAACATCTATGAATATAAGTCAGGTGGATATCGCAAAACAGGGAGTTGTGGCGGTTGCACTTGAAGACAGCAATGCAAATTATATAAATCTTTACAATAAAGAGGGAGATATACTCTACAGTATTAAGACTTCTCTTACTGGCGACGGTTACCCAATAGATATCGCCCTTTCAAGCGATGCTAAGAAGCTGGTTGCCTCATATGTACATGTACAGGGCAATACAATCAAGAGTGATACAGTCTTTTACAACTTTTCTGATGTCGGTGAAAATAAGACAGAGAGGGTTGTTGGAGGATTTGACAACAAGGAGCAGATAGTAGGCGATGTCTTCTTTATGGATGACGAGACAGTCGCCTGCGTCGGAGAGAGGGTCCTTAATATCTACAGAATAAAGGAATACCCTCAATTGCAGAAGAGTATAGAGATTAAGAATGATATAGACAGAGTCTTTTTTAACAAGGATTATATAGGCATTGTTGAGAAAAATTCTGAATCTGCCGATAACTACAGGCTTGTAGCCTACAATAAAGCGGGTTCTATCACAGTAAACAAGACCTTCAACACATATTATAATTCGATTCAGTTTGATGAGAATGGAATTGTTATGAGTACGGATCAAAATATTACCCTGCTCAACATGAGAGGAAAGCGACTGGCTGGTATAGATATGAATCTAGGCATTGAAAAGCTTTTGGCTACTGGGAGTCGCGGCAAATATATCTGCATCAATTCAAAGTATGTGCAGAGCATCAAGCTTAAGTAGGAGGTTTTATGCTTAACTGGATTACAATATTGACCCTTTTGGTTGTTGCATTTTTTGCCTTTTTGGGATATAAGAGAGGTATTGTTTCGGTGGCGGTTTCTGTCGCTGCAATTATTATCGCAATACTTGCAGGAACGGTAATTACTCCGTCGCTGACTAGTTATATAAAGAATAATACTAAGGTCTATGAGAATATAGAAAAAAAGATCTATAAAACTGCCCTTGATAATGAGAAGTATAATTCAATTTATCAGGAGAATAAGGCGGATGAACTCGATGATTCCATTCAGGTGGATGTCGATGAAGTTGGCAAGTATGAGAGCCTGATTCAAAGCGGAATAATGAACATGAGCAGTGCACTAAATCTGCCTCATAAGGTTATGGACAAGGTTGACTATAGCAGCAAATTTGCCGAGTATAGGAAGATTACAGGTGATTCAAGCCTTAGCTTTAAGAAGCTTATGACAGCAATTTTAGCTGAGAAGATAGCTGCGATAGTTTTGGGAATCATAGTTTATATAGCGGTATTTGCCGCACTTTATATAATAATGAGGCTCTTTATAGGCTTTACAGGCGCTGTAACACAGATGCCTCTTTTAAAACAGATGAATGAGTTGACAGGTATGGCTTTGGGCCTCTTAGAGGGACTTGCCATAGTTTGGCTTTTTTATTCTATAATTTTTATATGTCAGACATCTGCATGGGGACAGACAGCACTTGGCATGATTAATGCGAATCCTGTAACTAAGATGATATATGATGTCAACCCAGTCTTGCTTACTTGCTTTAGAAGCTATAAATAAGTAAAACTGAGAAGTTAAA